>Ga0172378_10000846_pt1 | contig 27791 bp, 24 predicted proteins | sample GrowelOW332metaG_FD_119755 | JGI IMG/M metagenome (GOLD analysis project Ga0172378, IMG submission 119755) | Groundwater microbial communities from an aquifer near a municipal landfill in Southern Ontario, Canada - Pumphouse #3_1 metaG | ecosystem: Environmental > Aquatic > Deep subsurface >...
AGAAACAGGTTCACCAAACTTAGTAGATAATACCGCATGGACTTTGTCGAATGGAACAGGTAGTTTAAAAAAAGCAACACATGTTTATTATCAAGGAACCGAACAATTATGGAACTTAAGTAATACTGGAACCACGGAAACTTATGCTAAGTCAAGTAGGTTTAAAATAGAACCTGAAACTACCTATACCCTTTCCCTGATTAATTTTGGTAGTGCTAACGTTAGCAATGAAATGATTTATGTATTAGGAAGAAAGACGGGAAGTAGTGAAGATTACGATAGCCCTCAAGGTGTTGTTGTAGCTATGGGTCTATTTAAACCCAATCCATCTAAGGCTGTACGATTAAAGGCTACCTTTACTACTCCTAAAGATTTTAATGAAGCCTATATTCGTATAGATAACAAAGGTACTAATAATGGTAGTCACGCAGATGTCCTTTTTGCGGAAGTCCAATTAGAAAAAGGTTCAGTTGCTACAACTTATCAAGAAGGTGGGATTAACTATCTAAGTAACTCTACAGATACTATTAGTAACATTTATTTATACTTATCAGGTCAATGGTCAGAAGATAGTTCTACTGGAGAAAATATCTTAGATAGTACTATTGGGGTTAGTGGTAATAGTGAGGTTATAGTTGCTCCAAAATCTTAAAAGAAAAAATCTAGAAAGAAGTAGTCCTAGATTAATAAGTGTATGAATCTTAAAGAAAAGACACATTAAGTTGTGTCTTTTTTGATATATTCTGTTTTACACTAGATTACTATTGAAAAACCAATGAAAGCAGGTTGAAAAATGGCAACACCAACTAATAATTTGAAGAATTTACTATATAAATATTTAATATCGAACCCAACCCAAATTTATCTAGGGGTTGGTAAAACGAGTCCCTGGACGGATGAGTCAAGTCCAGACCAGGAACAACCAACAACCAATAGTTTGCAAGATATTCAATATTACTTACAAGCTTCTAGAGCAGTTCCTGTAAAGATAATTACAGATAAAACAGTAACACCAGATATTACCTTCCAAGGTGCTTCATATAAAATTATGGCACAAGAAGATTTGAGTGCAACTAACCTTCCAGATGCTGTTTATTACAGTACTGTATTTGATAATACAGACACTACCTCAAATAAGGCTCTTAAAGACGGTTTTAGACAGTATGGAGTCTTTGTAGGTCTTTCTGCCTCGGAGTACAAACAATTGCTTAAACCTACGGAAATTGCCTCTCAAGGTACAATGATTGAGTATGCCAACATTTCTCCTATTTACCCACAAGATAACTCACAAGTTACCTTAAGCTTTATCGTTCCAATCGAGTTCCTAATAGCTTAATGAATATTTACTGAAAGGTGGAACTAAACTTGTCAACTATTGACTTTTCTAAAGCTCCCTATTATGACCGCTTTAATGCAAACCAACAACGCACACAAGTTCTATTCAATATTGATAGACAACTAGGTGGCGGAGAATTAAATGAATTACAATCACAATTACACTATGCTATTAAAGGTGTAGGTGATAGTGTTATGACCGATGGAGACCGCCAAAGTGGTATGGGCTTCACACAAGATGGTAACGTAATTACTGTTGAAGACGGAGCTGTTTATCTAGCAGGTATGAGACGTTCCTTTACTAGTCAATCTGTAACTATTACAGGTGTTGGTATGGAAACTATCGGTGTTAAATTAGACCAAAAAATTATCACAGCAGATGATGACCCTACGTTACTAAATAACGCTTCTGGAACACCTGCTTTCCAATCACTTGGTGCAGACCGTCTAGAAGAAACAGTTACCTTAGTAGCTAACGATTCATCTTCTGCTAAGGTCTATGACTTCCGTAATGGTATCCTAGTTAATAATACTCCTTCTACTGAACTTACTAAGGTTCAAGATATGATTGCTACAACTAGTTTCGATACCAATGGTAGTTTCCGTTCAGGTACTAATGGTTTTGCTTTACACACTGAACAAAACGCAGACAACTCAGATAAACTAGATATCGTAGTAGACTCAGGTATTGCCTATGTTAAAGGTTACCCTATTCGTAAAAAGTATGCTACTCGTTTAACTGTAGATAAGTCCTTGACTACTGCTACAGAACAATCAGAAGGTAGCTACTACAAGAAGGGTGTCCTAGTATATCCATTAACGTTCCCTAATGTTAAAGATGTAACAGTTGTTACAGGTTCTGTTCGTAAGACTGCTACGGTTACCAGGGGGGCTACTGTCGGTGGAACAGATACTTTAGCAGATAACAATATCCAAACTATTGAAAAAGTGTTTACCGAAGGTTCAACTCAAATTACCTATGAAGAAGATATAAATTATACCTATGACCATAACTCTATCACCTGGAAGGAAGCAGGTTCATACCCTACTGCAGGTACTTCTTATCGAGTTACTTACGTGTACACAAAAGTGCTCGTAGTAGGAACGGACTATAAAATTGTTAAGGGTAAAGGAGACAATGCAGTTGCCTCTATTGACTTTACAGGTTCTGCTATTATTTCTGCTGCAGGGGATGCTACTGGTGGAGTATTAGTAGAAAAAGGACTTATTCAAGCAACCTATACTTACTACTTATTCCGTAAAGATTTAGTTACCTTAGCACAAGATGGTAACTTTACAGTTCATATTGGTCAACCTAATAACCTAGCTGATGTACATGCACCTAGTCTAGTAGACCCAGATGTACTTGAAATTGGTTATGTAAGTATCTACCCTAACTCTGTTAATAGTGATGCTAACGTTTACGTTACTACCAGCTTAACTATGAGTGACTTAGGACGATTGAAACAACGAGTTACTAATATTGAATATAACGAAGCAATCAACATGTTAGATAAAGCTGCATATACTGCGGTTGATGCTACTGCTCTACGTGGAGTATTCTCAGATGGTTTCATTAGTTTAGATAAAGCTGATGCTATGAATAAAGAGTTTACTACTGCAATGAGTTTTGATGATGCCTCATTGACATTACCTTATGAATCACAAGATGATATTACACCAAAACTAGACCTTAGTGCTTCTAACATGAACCTGACAGGTAACTTAATCACTGCTCCCTTTACGGAACAAGCTGTTATTAGTCAGTTACAAGCAACAAGTACTATTAATGTTAACCCCTATGACCAAGTTCATGAAGGTAAATTAACGCTTAGCCCTGCTTCTGATAACTGGATTGATACTGAAAATGTTACAGTTACTGAAATTAAGTATAAGTCAATCTACTTAGACCGTTGGTGGTTCCATGGAGGTTGGATTAACTCTGATGATGCTGCTTGGTACGTTAAGAATGCTCAATGGAATACTAACGGGGCTACTAATGCTACTACTAATGTTTCTGGTGGTTGGGAAAAATTCCAGAACCAACAAAATAATGATATAGATAACTTACAAGGTGTAACTATTAGTGCTGGTGGTCAACGTACTATTGATACTATGGAACAGTTCATTCGTGTTCGTGATGTGTCATTTACAGTCCATGATATGACCCCTAACTCATTACACTATTACATTACTTTTAATGGTATCCGCTGTCCTATTGTAAGTGGATCCGGATTTAAACCTGCTGATACTAACGGTCAAGTTCAAGTTGATGCTAGTGGTAACTTCCAAGGTTCCTTTACGTTACCTGCGGGTGTTGAATGTGGTATCCGTGAAGTTGTCTTTACTAATGATACAGACTCTTCCGAAGCGCCTTATCAAGCACAAGGTAATAAACGAACTATCGAAGATATCATCTTTAAAACTTATGTTACATCTCACTTTACCGACCCATTGGCACAATCATTTGTACCAACTAATGACTATAACATGACTTCAATTGACCTCTTCTTTGCTTCTAAATCTAAGACTGAAAATGTCACTATTCAAATTCGAGGCATGGACTCAGGTTTCCCTAATGAAACTATCTATGGTAAACAGATTTTAACACCTGATGAAGTTAACGTTTCTACTGATGCTAGTGTTGCTACTAAGATTAGTTTTGATGATATGATTAGACTTAAAGCTAATAATCAATATTGTGTGGTTATCTTAGCTAATGATGATTTATACACTATGTGGTATGCAGAATTAGGACAAGTATTAGTTAATGGTACAGGTAGCTTAGCACAAAATGCTTATGCACCTGGTGTTATGTTTACTTCTTCTAATGCTTACACATGGAGTCCACAACAGACTTCTGATTTAATGTTTAAATTATATGCAGCAACTTATAACTCTTCTGCAACTATTCAATTCCAACCAATGGACGTTAAACTTGATAGTCTTTCATTGTTCAGTACTTACCTAACACCTAACCAAACAGGTGCTACCTGGTTCTTTAGAGCAATTACAAGTGCTAATTCAAATGTTACTGATATTACTACGTTAAAGTATGTACCTTTGGCTAACTACGAATTGATTAACTTTAATGGAACTATTACTAAGTTACAATTGAAGGCTACCTTTGAAGCTTCTATGTATAGTTCACCCTTGCTTAGTCTAGAAGATTTATCATTAGGTTCATTCTTACATGGACTAGCAGGTAGTTATTTAGGACTTAATGTTGATATGACAGAGGCTCCTTATAATACACTTTCGGTGTCTTATGCACAATTTACCCCTGCTACTGCTACAGTTGTACCTCGTTATAGTACCGACATGGGAGCTACATGGAAGACCTTTACGTCTAACCCTGTAACTAAAATAGCAGGTAACTGGACCCAAGTTAAGTATACTGAAACCGTAGCTACTGGGGGTAACACTAATAACTGGGCTAAGCAGTTCAAGATTAGACTTGATTTAAAGACTGCTAATACCTATGAACGTCCACGAGTTAAGGCTCTACAATGTATCATGACCCAAGAATAGAAATTATGAGGTGATTATCTATGGGTTACCAAGCTAAGCAATATAACAAACAAGGGAGAGCAATAGCTTACATTCACGTTCCTTCACAAAGTGACAATAAGGATTGGGATGTACGTTATCAGGCTCAACAAGATGCCAAACGACTTCATAAGGAACTGGAAGAAGTAAGGTCTCTCAAAGAGGAATTAAAGGAACTAAAGGATACTCTTAAAGATAAAGATAAAGATAAATAAGTATACTAAAAAAGAACCTGTAGATTAATCAAGTCTATAGGTTCTTTTTATAGATGTTTACTTACTGAGGATTAGTCCTAGTAATTAGTGAAGTGTTATCTTTATACCTTTTATTTATATTTATTCACTATTGTTGTTTATATGTATTTATGCAGTATATATTGTTAATTATGTTTATTCATATAATGTACCTCTAGAAGACTCTTATAAGTATCCTGTACTTTACCTCAAATAAGTTTCCTTAAGTCACCCTAGTTATTTACTTTCTAGTAAATTTAACAATCCAGACTTCTTGAGTTAGCTAGGAGGGATACAGAGTTGCTCTGAAAAGATATTATTCCATAGTACAGTACTCTATAGTCTTATTAGGACATATTAAATAGAATACTAACTATAGAAATAATAACATCTTTAACTTAAACAGAACAGACTAATTGTTAGCATAGTCGGTCAACGTCATGTCGTCAAATATTCTCTTTTGATTATTGAAAGTTTACATGGAAAGTCTAATAGACCGTCTTTAGTATTCCTTCGAGTTACTTGAAAGTTACCATTACTGATAACTATGTGAATAACACAGCCACTCACATAATAGCCTGCCTAAAAAGGACTCGACTAAATCAATGTAACACCCAATTCCTTTTGGAATCACCATGTACCTCATCACCATTTAAAGCTGGTAGACACTTATAGATATCCATGTATCTGCAAAAGAGAACCAACATGGACCACTCGTTCGTTTTATGAATTGGGAGAACGCCATTAGCTATAACCCTGTCTACTTATTATTTTTAGTAACCTTAACTCTAGTTACCTTACGCTATTACCTAGCCAAGCTTGTCTCCTTGGACTGATAAGAAGCTATTAAATTATCATGTAAACTTATACCGTCTCAGGCTTTGTCTACATGTTTAAAACTTATATTAACATTATAGCACACGACCATTCTGAAACGCAAGCGTAAATCAAAAATAATTATAAATGTTGTTAAATTGTTTTCAGAGGCCTTACCTGTTATACTAGTATTAAGAGCACCAACACACTTAAATTTAGGGAGAAACAAATGTATACAAACAAAAACGATATGAAGACCTTATCAAAGGAAATCCTTGAGTTCTTTGACGGATCTAAGTGCATGTTCGATAATGTAGAAATTGCTAGTGAACGTAAGTCTATTAAGTATGTCGCTCGTCAATTTAGAAAACGATTCATTAATGGGAAAGATAGTGTTGTTCGTTATCGTCAAATGTCGGATATTCATAATACCTTTATTTACCTTGTAAATGAAGTTATGGATAACCCAGATGATTATGACTTTCAATTACTTAGTGATGATGCTCCCTATAGGAACAATAGTTGGCTAAGCGTTGAAGCCTTACAAATGGAAAGTTATACTTTCTATAGTGATGTAGACGAGGTGCCTAAAAACCTTACAAAAGATAAGGAACAAGCAGGTATCAAAGGAGTGTTATTAACTCTTGTTATGCACGAGGTACAAAGCTATCCAGCAATATGGCCAGCGGTGTATCAATGGCGTAAAGCAAAACCAGGACGTAAACGTTTAGCTAAAATTTACCAACACTTCTTTATGTTCAAACGTACAATTTATACCGATGAACAAAACCGATTTGTATGTTGGGAAGGTCCAACGTTACTAGGAAGATTACTATTAAGTATCTTCACAATTATCTCATATGTATTATCTATAGTATTCTTAACTATCGTTATTTTCATTGTAGCTTATAGAGACTCTGATATGGCACCCAAGGAACTATTTGAAAGTATTGTAAACTTCTTAAATGACTTCTATAAGGACTTCATTGATATGTCCTTTCGTATTCCTCACATTGGGGGATTTGTTAGTGTATCAATTGAACCAGAAGACACCTTGAATAACCAGAAGAAGAAAGCTAAAACGTTTCTTAAAGAACGGGCACATAAGAAGTATAATACTCACAAGGTTAACCTTAAAAAGAAACATTAAAGACTTAAAGACTTAAAGACTAAAGGAGAATAAAGTTGAAACTTCATATTGACACTTCGTACACGAAAATTACCTTTGAAGAAAATGAAGGTTACTTACAAAAGCAAGTTAATGGTATCTTAAGCGATGAGTTATCTGTATTGCCAGAAAATTATATTTATTCCTATGAGTATAAGAGAGGAGGAGACCCTTCAATTTCCTTCTATAACCAGGATACTCAACAGTTTCCTACAGGGTTAAATCAAAGAGTTACAGAGATACTAAGTAGTCACGGATTGGTCTTTGATAGTTTCGATGCTCGACCAAACCTTTTTGTAGATGCTGATAAGTTAGCAGATACTCTTACAGTTAACGCAGGGGATATTACACTTAGACCTTATCAGAGACGTGCAGTATACTCAGCACTAGCTTTGGGATATGGTATTATTAACTATGGTGTTGGTAGTGGTAAAACTGTAGTCGCTGCCAGTATCATTCAACAATTATTACCGAAGTTACAAAAAGGTGAACGTATTGTCTTCTTTGTAGGTTCAACAGAGATATTTAACCAAGCTATTGATAGACTATCAGAACACTTAGGAATTGATATTGGTTACTATGGCTCTGGTAAAAAGAAAATGGCCAAAGTCATGGTTGTTATGTTACCTAGCGTACAAGCTGCTCTTAAGGTAGACCCAGAAGAAGGTATTAAGTTATCAGGTAAGAAAGCAGACATTAAGAAGATTGCTATCAAGTATGCCCCTAACTTCGTAGATAACCCTAATGCCTATAGAGCCTTCTCATCATTCATTAAATTCTTTAAGCCAACTACTAAGGTTGAAGAACGTATTAAGGAAAAGTTTGAAGATGAAATTGCTACTTGTGGTTCTGATAAAGACGTTAGTAACTTGTTTAAAGGCTACCAACAACAATGGAATGCTATTGTTAGTGAAAAGGCTGGAGACAAAGTTAAGAAAAAGAAATTCATTATGGACTTCTTAGACTCTATCATTGCCTATATAGCAGATGAATGTTTAGTACCGGATACTCTTATTAACATGAGTGATGGTTCAAGTAAACGAGTTGAAGATATTAAAGTCGGTGATGATGTTGCTATGGGTGGTAAAGTTAAGTCTCTTAAGAAGGTAACAGAAAAGACTATTACTTTAAGACACAAATATGGTTCTATCACAGGCTCATATACTCACCCTGTATTAGTTAAGAGCGATGATAAGTTATCTTTCAAACCTTTAATGGCTATTAAAGAAGGTGACAAGGTAATTGTCCCTCAAGAAGAGTCCTTATTAGAACCTGGCAAGGATTATTTTGAGTCAAAGGTAGTTACTAATAACTATTATGTTGGTTTTAATTATAATCAAAAGAAAGTAAGTAAGTATAACTTAGGTAGCTTTGAGAGTCAATTAGGATTCTATTTAGGGTTCTTAGGTATGAATGGTATAGTTAAGGAAAAAGGTTTAGTAGCCTCTGACCATTACGAAGACGTTATCAAAGGACTTATAACATTTCTTAATACTATTGGTATTAATGCTGAGTACAGTATTGAGGACTTTGAGCATACTGTTACTATACCTATGGATAGTCTAGGAATTATGAATAACCTATTACCAGAAGCTCTTAAATTTGAGGATGATAACCATACCTTTGGGACTAAAGAAAGAGATATAACTCAAGACTTAGAATCAACTGTAACTGCAATTACTTATGGTGAACAAGAAGAAACCTTATATGACTTCGAGACAGAGACTCACTTATTTGTTGCTGATGGTATTATTAATCATAATTGTCACCATTCTCGTTCTGACACATGGTACAATGCCTTACTTAGATGTTCTAATGCTATTTATCATATTGGACTATCAGGAACGGTTAATACTAAAGATGATGTTCTCTGGATGAGACTTCAAGCACTCTATGGTGACATTATTGTTAAGCAAGCAACTAAGGAGTTATCAGATAATGGTATTCTAGCTAAACCAGATATCTTCATTATGCCTCAAACTAAGAAGATTGAGTTACCCCCAGAAGCTTATGTAGACTTTAAAGGACACAAACAAGCTAAACCTCGTTGGGACCAAATTTATCGCTATGGTATTGTAGAGAATGAACACCGAAACAATTGTATAGACTTTATCACTAAACGTGCCTATGACTCTGGTAAGACTACCTTAATCATCGTTAAGTATGCTGAGCATGGGGAAATGTTATCAGAACAATTAGCTACCCTAGGGGTAGAAAACGTGTTCCTTAATGGGTCACAAGACATGGAATACCGTAAGGAAATGACCGAGAAAATCCGTAATGGTGAAGTTAAGGCTGTAATTGCTACCTCTATTTTTGATGAAGGGGTTGACATTTCTGGATTAGACGTGTTAGTATTAGCTGCAGGTGGTAAGAGTTTCCGTGAAGTTGTTCAACGAATAGGACGAGTATTACGTAAGAAAGACTACGGGGGTAATCGTGCTATGATTTTTGACTTTGACGACCAAGGAAACGAATACCTTAAAAAGCATACTAAGGAACGTTTGAGTATCTATAGTGAACAAGAATTCCCTGTAACCGTCTTAAAGGAACTTGATCTATAGATAACTGGACAGTTAAAGGTTAAGACTAATCATGGCATACGCAAAACAATATAACAATTTAATAGAAGCTACAAAGTCCACTAGTGAGACCAAAGAGATTGAAGTTTGGGAAGCTAAGAAGGACATTAAGACTTATGCCTTAATTAAGCTATATGAAGAATACGTTTATCTTTCCACAGGTAAGCGTTTTTCTATTGGGAACATTTTAGACATTGATGAGAACACTTATAAGTACTTTGCACAGGTAGGGTTTGTTATTAAAGATAAAGACCCTCGTAAGTACTTCTCTGCTCTCTTTAGTTGCTATAGTTTGTACACTAAGTACAAGAGGGTATCTTGTCCTGACCTAACTAAGCTCCTCGATGATAAGGTACTTAATGCGTGGACCTATTTAATCTCATCAGATACTAGTCAACGTAGCTTACCTGTTCAATATATAGGAACAGATTCTCCTACTATTAATGCCTATACTTACTTATATGAAAATAGAGTTAGTGATAACAATTTATTAAAACGAGTTAAGAGTTACTTAAATCAAACATATCAAGAAGAAGACTGGGACAATATTAATGCTCTTTGGGAATTAAATTTAAAGTATTCTTCTAAAACGGTTGAAAAGTATGTTTGTAATATGTTAGACTATAATTATCAAAACTTACAAGATTTTCAAAAATATCTAAGAGGTCTTGATTTAAAAGAGTTAGACTATAAGTCAAGACATAAAATCACAAGTGTTGGAGCGTATTTAGGATACCTAAGTAACTATAAAGAACTTAAGAAACTAGATATAGCAATTGATAAGGAAGGTCATTACCTTTGGAAGAACAATTAAAACAAGTATTCTACCGTGCAATGGTAGATGTAAAATATGGTAAAGGCGGATTCTCACAAGTACCTCTCTCTGATGAATACTTTGGGAAATCTTTAGGCTTAGCTAAGTATATTATTGGTTACTATCGAGAACATGATAGTGAGATTAGTGCCAATGAACTCAAGATGTCTATTAGTACTGATTTAAAGAATCAACATAAGTATACTGATGAAGGTTACTTAGCTTTAGCACAAGATATTAATGACATTGCTCATTTATCTGTACAGGACAATTATAGTTCAAGTAAGTTACTCGAAGCAGAAACTTCTAAGTGGTTACTTAATCAGTTAACTGTAAAGCGTATTAAGAAGTTCATTGCTAGTGAATCAAGTGATACAGATAAACTAGACAAACTTGCAGAAGATATTAGTGAGATTGCTCATATTACTTCTAATAACGACCTAGGGGAAACTTTAAGTCTTTTCAATGAAGAAGATGAACAAAGACGTTTAGACTTAGCAGACGAAGCTTATGCGGACGTTGTATCTACTGGTTGGGATAATCTTGATGAAGTAACCGATGGAGGACTAGCTCCTGGTGAAATGGGAATGATTATTGCTCCTTCTGGTACTGGTAAGACAACTATCTTAATGAACTTAGCAACTAACTATTCTCGTAATGGTAAAAATGTACTTTACTTCGCCCTAGAAGAACGTATGTCTCGTATGGAAAACAAGTTACTTTCTATGTTAAGTGAAAAGAACCGTCATTACTACTATGATGATAATAAAGATGGACGTCCAGAACTTAACCGTGACCGTTTACTTAGCATGTCTAAACGAATGGAAAAAGCATGGGCTGAAAAGACCTCTGGAGATGTTCGTTTATGGGTTAAGGAACCTTACCAACTATCTCCTAAGGACATTGAAAAGGTGCTTACAGAAGTTCTTCATAAGGATGGTAAGTATCCTGACGTAGTTATCCTTGATTATCCTGAACTATTAGACAACACCTTTGAAAAAGGTAACACTAATGAATTTACTGCTATGGGTAAGTTGTATCACGAACTTCGTGCTATTGCTAATCGTCACCATGTTATCCTTTGGGTAGTTTCTCAAACTAACCGTGATGCTTATGGTAGTGAGATTAAAACCGCGCGTGCTATTGAAGGTTCTAAACAAAAGATTAACTCGGTAGAATTTTGTGCTACTCTTAACCAATTACCAGAAGAGTTCTCCGCAGGATTCATGAGAATGTACGTTGACAAGTCTCGTAATAGACCAACAGTTAACGTAAGTAATCCTGAACTTAATTCTATGTTGAAGTTCTCAGTTGATACTAAGTCGGTTCGTATTAAGACACAAACTCAAGAAGAGTCTGATGCTCATGACAACCTACTAAGTTCATTAAATACTAAGGGAACTAAACCACAAGCTTATAATAAGACAAGTAGTGAATTAGAAGACTTACGTAATGGAGTACCAGATAGTATGAAAGTAAACTAATGAAAGGAAACTATAATCTATGAACCCCGATATTACTAAAATTATTTTCTATACAGATATTCACATGAACTCTCAGTTTACAGACTTTGCCAAAGCAGATGGTTCAGATTACACTACGGACCGTTTCAAGATTCAGATTGATACTTTAAAAGGTATCTATGACCGTGCTCTTGAAGAGAATGCTATGGTAGTCTTTGCTGGGGATATGTTTCATGAACGAACTAAGGTAGATATTAACACCTTTAATAAGACATGGAGTTCTTAACGATTTCTCTAGTTCTAGTCAAATGGCTCATGATATGAAAAAGGTATTCTTACGAGGAAACCATGATAGCATTAATGAGTCTATGGGAAGTCCTTCGAGTATCGACCTCTTTACAAACCTACCTAATGCTCAAGTAGTATCTACACCAGACGTCATTGAATATGGTTGTGTTCGCTTATACATGTTACCTTATAGTAACGATAATAAATTAATGAAAGAAACTATTAATAAATGGGCACAAGGACTAGATAGTAACTTCTGTAATATCTTAGTAGGTCATTTAGGTGTAGATGGTTCCTTTGGTGTTGGTAATCGTAAGATTGAAGGGCCTTTTACCGTTGATGATATGCACCCAGAAGCCTTTGACCAAGTATACTTAGGTCATTACCATGCTCGTCAAAACCTAGCAGAGAACGTAAGCTATGGTGGTTCTACGATTGAAAACTCTTTCTCGGATGCTGGAACAGAAAAGGGATATGATATTCTATCTGTATCTCCTAATACTCCACATAACTTAGACTTTCAATTTGTACCTTCTACAGCTCCTAAGTTTGTTACTGCAACTACCTTAGAAGAAGCTAAGAAGAACTTAGATGATGGTAACTATGTTAAGCTTGAAGGTAATGCTACCTTACAAAAGAGTGTAACAACTTTAGATGATTCATTAAGGGAACATTTACGATTTACTAAGCTATCTGATGAGACCAAGGAAGTTCATATTGATAGTGATCGCATGGATAGCCCAAAACAGGCTGTTAAGGCTTATGTTGAGGAAGTAGACCCAACTATACTAGAAGAGTCTTTAAGTTGCTTAAACGAAGCGTTAAAGGGGTAGAATGAGATGATACAACTTAAGAAACTAGAATTACATAAATACCTATCATTTTTAGATTCTAAACTAGAATTAGATAATCGTGGTATTGTTATGGTAACGGGAGAGAATAACTTAGCAGAAGGCTTTCAAAGCAATGGTTCGGGAAAGAGTACCTTATTATCGGGTATTCCTTTTGCGTTATATGGTAAGACATTAAATGGTCTAAAGGCTGATGATGTTATTAACCGTAACTTTAAAAAAGACTGTTATGTTAAGTTAACTCTTAAGGATACAGAAAGTGGTACAGAATATCGTGTAGAACGTTATCGTAAAGATACTACTAATAAGAACCGTGTATTACTATTTGCAGATGATAGGGACATTACAGAGGCTACTACAGCTAAAACAGAAGCTCACATTGAAAGTATCATAGGTATTGACTATATAACTTATGTAACAGGTATCCATGTAGGTAAAACAGATGGTGTTCCTTTGTTTGCAGATGCTAGCGATGGTGAAAAGAAGAAGATTCTTGAAAACATTGCTAATATTCAGATTTACGAAAAGGCTCATGATGTAGCTTTAGATAGACTTAAGAGTACTCAAACAGAACTAGAGATAACTAAATCTGCTCAACAAATGGGGCTACAGTCTATTGCGAACTTTAATAGTCGTCAACAACAGGCTGTTACTCAAAAGGAACAAGTAACTAATGAAATTGCTACCTTAGAAGCTCAATTAAAACAACTTGAAGATACTCACAAAGTTAATAAGGTTTCTTATGAAGATACTATTAATAAAGAAGTAGTCTTACAAGCTTCTTACAAAGAACAACTAGATGGTTTTAAGAGTCAACAAGAAGCAGTTCAATTAGCTAACAATATGGTTAACGCAGTATCACAAGCCAAGGCAACCTTAGAGACCACTATTCGTTATAATAAGAGTAACCTTGATAAGTTAAGGGAGTCTTATAAGGTTCAACAAACTAGTCAAGTATGCCCTGTATGTGGTGCTCCCTTGAATGAAGAACACCGTCAACAAGAATTAGATACCTTAGCTAAACAAGGTAAGGAACAAGCTAGTCAATTAAAGGTTGACGAACAACAACTTACTAAGTTAACTGAAGACTTTAATAAATATACAGTTATATATCAACAATCATCTGCTAAAATTTCGGATGTTTCTACTTTAACTAATCAGTATAATACTTCAATTAATAACATTAATAGCTTAAATAATAAGCTAAACCAAGAAGAAAATATGATTAATCAAGTAAAAAACAATCTAAACAATACTAAAAGTAAATTAGATACCTTTACAGATTGGCAAGCAGAGATTGATAAACAGACTAAGGTTAACGAAGAAACTAATAAGACCTTAGTAGGCCTAGAAGATAAAGTTGAAGTTCTTACTAAGGTTGCTAAGAAGGTATTCTCTAATACAGGAGTTCGTGCTTATGTGTTACAATCAATCACACCTTACTTGAACCAACAAGCTAACACATACCTATCTGCTTTAACAGGTAACACTATGCGTATGGAACTAAATACTCAAACGGAAACTAAGACGGGTGAGTTAAAAGATAAATTCTCTATTGAACTATTTGATAACTATGATAAGAAGTTACCTTACAAGGGAGCTTCTACAGGAGAACGTAAACGAGTTGACCTATCAATCAGTTTCGCTATCCGTGATTTAATTATTAGTCGAGGCCAATCAGCATTTAACTTAGCTATCTATGACGAATGTTTCGATGGTTTAGATGCGGTAGGTATGGAACACGTCTTAGAGTTACTTAATAAAGAACAAGCTGATGTAAGTAGTATCTTTGTTATTTCACATAATGATAACTTGAAGTCAATGTTTAGTAACAGTCTTATTGTATCAAAGGATACAGACGGAAATTCTAAGGTTAACGAATAGTGCTTGCATTTCTATAGATATAGGTATATACTTAGTATATTAAATAAGTGTAATACGGGAGCTAACTAAAAATGAAAACAAGTTATTATAAAAATGAAAAAGGGATTGTCAATGGTATTTTAACTGTAGAATATCGTAAAGGCAATGTAAAGATTCTACAGTTCAATCCGAGTACCCTTGCACAATGGTTTCCCCTTAACTATAGTCTCGATTTAAAATACAATGCTTCTAAAAATAAAATCTATGTGTGTCGTAAAAAAGTAACAGATAGTGTTAATCCTTATGTATCTAATACAGGATGGACTAACATGCGTAACGCTCCTGTGATTAAGGATTGGAAAATTGAAGAGATTGCTAAAGGTAACTTATATCTAACTCAATTGTTAGATACTTATCAATCAACTTTCTTCCGTGAACCAGGAACTTACTCATCAGAAGATGTACAACATGACTTACAACGAGTGCTAGATGAAATTGAAGTATTGTTAAGTAAGTATTATTCAGATAATGAACTAGGTAGTAAACTACCTAAGTTCTATAACTATGAAGGTATTACTCTATTATATCAATTAATTAAGAACCCTAAGTTGGACCCTAAGAAAATGCCTATGGAACCTAAACGTTATTCTGAAAAGTTCTCTCAAATTGAAATGAGTACCGAAGATAAACACTTCTTAGAAACATACCAAACAATGTACAATATGTTCCAAGAATGTCGTAAGATTGCTAGAGCATACGAAAGCTAGGATTAACTATGATTAAAGAATACTTTGATGAACAATTAGGAAGTGAAATGGATACCTCTTCTGGGGAAACTAGATACAACTGTCCTTTTTGTGAAGAAAGTAATCATAAATTATATATTCATACAGACTCCAGTAGTCCTCGCTATGGACTATGGGAATGTAAACATTGTGGTCAACATGGAAACTTCGCAGGTTTCATTATGCGACTACAACATATTACTTACAAACAAGCCACTGATATTGCCATGGATTACTCCGTGGTTATTGGGGACTTTAAGTATAACAATGAAGTTACTCCACAAGAGAACTTACTAATTGCTTTAGATAGTTCCTTAGGGGAGTTAACCACAATTAACCATAATGAAGTTCATAAAGAAGATATTCGATTAGAACCTACGTTATTCTCACCAGACTTTAAAAGTTTAGTTGATAACTGGAATAATTCAGAAGCTTTCCCTTATATTCAGTATTGTATCAATCGAGGGTTCACTCCAGAAGACATTAAGAATTATAATATTCGTTATTGTCCTTATACTAAGATTGAACATGAAGGGGAAACAATCATTACTGTATACAAGTCATTAGTATTTATTACTTATGACCTTAATGGTAAACCTATCTATTGGAACACTCGTTCAATTGTACCTTCAAAGGTCAAAGCAAAGAATGCTCCAGAAATAGAAGGTCACCATTCTAAGAACAATACAGTCTTTAATCTTAACCAAGCAAGCAAGTGTCCTTATGTAATTATTGTTGAAGGAGTTCCCGATGCAATTACACTAGGACAACCTGCTGTAGCTACCTTTGGTAAAATGGTTACAGATAATCAGATTGACCAAATTGTTAATAGTGTAAGTCAAGAGACACCAATTATGGTATTACTTGATATGGATGCTAAGAAAATACTTATAGAACTAGCTAGACGTATTAGTGTAAAGCACCCAGAAGTTTACATGATTAATAATCCTACTAATAAGGATGCTAACTCATTAGGTAAGCAAGGTATCTATGAAGTTATCAAGAACCGTAAGATTAAATACAATAGAATGTCAGCACTAGACTTTGGACTAAGTTAACTCTTAGTCCTTTTTTGTTATCTAAGGTGTCATTAAAAAGGTTTCAGAAGGTATGTATGATATAATAGATATATAGCAATAAAGAGAGGGGATTCATATTGTCAGAAATTATTAGCTTCATTGAAGATATCAAGAACGCTGAATTAGACGATAAACCTGAAGTTGAAACAGACATTCGGGAACGTCTAGGGAACACTGCACTTACCTATAATGACTTAGAAGAAGTAGTAAGTTATATTATCTATAACTTATCCATGTTACAAAAAGGTTCTGAAAAGCGTGCAGACCTTAAACATGAAAATCTTGTTAATGTTTTAGATAAGTATCAAGTTATTACCAAAGAACAACTTAATGCTATCCTTAAATTGGATAAGCAAACAGATGAATCAATTGAAAACTTTCTAGAAGGAGATCATAACAATGTCAAGTAAGACTACAAAAGATACAGCTAAGACGGTAAAAGATACAACTAAGGATGATATTAACAAATTCTTCCAAATTATCAAAGATGGTGTTAATGAAGATAATCAAGATGCCTACGCCTTGCTACGTACTTCAAAAGTAGATTTAGGAGACGTTTTTGATTTATTCACAGGTCTAAACATGATGTTAGAACGTGCAATTAATCAAGCTACTCAAGACATTACAATTCTTCAATATATTGCCGAAGATATTTCAAAACTTGATGTTATCAAAAACGAAGATAAAGACCTTATTAAAAAGTCTATCAAACGTTATGAAGATGCTTACAAAGCGGTATCAGATGCAATGGATGAACAAGTAAAGGCTAACGAAGAAGCAAAAAAAGGATAAAGAATAAGAGGAATAGTTAATGCAATCTAGAGTGAAAATTGGTCATGATGCACATGCTAAGGGCTTTGCTTATCAAAATAAGATAGCACATAAGTTTTCTGACTGGTCTCATGCTGACTTTCATTCTACACCTGCTTCTGGTTCTCTCCACTGGTCTCCTGATGTTTATGGGGACGTAATGACTACTAATGTGGAAGGGTGGCATACCTTGATTGAGTGTAAACGATATGATAGTGCTACTATTAATCATTATGCTTATGGTCAAGGTAACTTCCGATTAAATGAGAAACATGAACTTTGGTGGTCACAGACTATCCGAGAAGCTCATGCCTCAGGAAGTATCCCTACGTTAGTTTATGCAGGATTAAGAACTCCTAGTTATCTAGTGATACCTGCTCAATATGAACTAGCTATGGAACTATCTAAGGACTCTTATGTTATCTTTAAAGATTTACTTTATTATGACTTAGAGGACAACATTAGATGTTCTAAGACTATGTTAGTAGACATAGACAAATTCTTTGAGAAGTTTACCTTAGAGGACTACATTGCCAAATGGCAAGACCCTCTACTAAAATCCTGGGACGACTGGGATACTTTAGTTAAAACAGCTAGTGCTATTAACAAAGATTCTAATAAAGAACAAAAGGAGGAAGTATCTCTTGAAGAGTTATTCTAAATTGACTGATTATTATTCTGACTTCATTAAAGCTATTCCCTACGCGTTACCTTTCTTGGAACGATATAAAGTACAAGAATATCTAGAGAGTCTTCCTGAAACCCTTGAACCTTGGGAGTTATATAAAGAAACTAATAAGGCATTAGTAGATACCCAATCTATTAAAGACAGAAGCGACAAGATACTCTTTCAGAATATGGTTAACATAGTAGGTTCGTTGTTGTTATCCTTATATGTATTGCCTAGACAAGAGTACCTAAAAGCTTCTGATACGCCTGATGTAATTCCCTTGGTTGACCTTTATAAGTTCTTGATTAGTAATTATGAAAATAACGCTAATCGTTTAGGTAAACCTATTGAAAACATTAGTAAGCCTGTATATGCAGAGTTCTTAAAATACGGACTTACTATTACATACGAAGATAATAAAAAAGAATATGAGAAGTTGGTAAACGAATTGTTGCGTATGCTCGATTTACCTAATCTATATACGGAGGGTAAGTAGAGTGTTATACGGAATTGTTTATCATACTAAAAACTGTCAAAAATGTAAATTAACAGCTATGCGATTAGCACCAATGAACATTGAACAAGTTTTAATTGGTCGAGATGTAGAAGGTAGCGAAGATATCATTAATTATATGGACGAACAAGGATTAACCTCTGCTCCATTAGTTAGAATCTATCGTGACGATGAGTTAGTAGCTGAGTGGACCAACTTCAATATTAAAGAAATTAATAAATGGCGGACTAAGGCGGTGGAAGAAAATGCCAAAGATTAAGAGACCCGTAATGTATAATACAACACACAAGTATAACTTAACTTTAGTAGAAACTAAGAACTTTAAAATGCGAGTTAAGGTTACTAAAGGTAACTTTAATAAGTTGTTAGCAGATTTTAGTACACCTGCTGATACTATTACAAGTAAACTAGAACACAGTAGTGAAATTTATGAAATCAATGCTTGGGATAAATTAGATGAAGTTAAGCTATTGTCTAAAATGTGTCCCCGTGTTGCTCATGTTTATTATTATACAAAGACACGAGTTCCTGCAGAAGTGTTAGACCTCTTCAATCAGTTTACTAATGGTACCGTTGTTTATATCTGGTCTCCACAAGGTGACGTAACAGATATTATTGAAGATGCTCCAGTAGCCTTTAAGTCTGCCGAAGTTAATATTAAATTGAACATTGAGTTACCTAAGGTAAATGTATGGCACCTATTATTTGAACTTTATAAGGTACATGCAAAGGTAGACCAATTAATCCTCAGTTTCCCAACATTACCTAAGAGTACTTACCTGAATAAAGGTCTACAAAAGCACTATGTTCCTAACAAGACCACAAAGGAATATGAAATGAACTCTCAAGATAAATTCCGTTGTTTCAAGGTACTACAACATGCTGTATCTGTATGGGGAATGGGTGTGCAAATTGAAGTAGATAATGAAGCTGAAAAGACTTTATTGGATTACTACCGAGACTGTGACCAGGGTCGTATTTTGGAAGGTCGTCATAAGATTACTCTTAAGGAAGTCCTATCCTTAGAACTCGACATTTAGTTTATTTAATTATTTTTAAAGTCTACTTGCCAAAGGTAGGCTTTTTATGTTACCATAACTACTGGAGGTATTATAAATGAAAATATTAATCTTAGTCGACTACTTAAGAGAAGACTATTTCATTAAAGATTCAACAGGTAAACCACAGTTAGACTTTGGTAAATCTAGTACGGGGCAGGAATTTAAACGAGTTCTATCAAAATTAGGTTTAAAGGAAAACATTAATTATACATTTAATTATGTATATACTGATATTCCACCTGTTAAGACTAGAGACTATCGAGGCAATATTCTAGCTTACAACAAGCCATTGGCTAAAGGTAAAGCTATGAAACCTTATTATACTCGTATTAAAGAACTAGTCGAAAATGACCATGAATTAGAATTAATCATTCCAACAGGGCCCTTCGGTATTCAAGCACTTGCAGGAGACCGAGCTAAAAAAGTTAATTATGCTTCACCATCACAAGTTGAATTAAATGGCACAACTAAATGGTTACTACCATTACAATCACAAGAACGTGTTAATATGGACCCTAATGTTTCCTTTAGTCGGAACAATGGTCTAGCCTTTCTACGTAACTACTTAGATAAAGGACTATCAGCATTTGATATTGGTTCTTATAAGAGTATTCGATTAGAAGACTACGACACCGCTATGGAAGTCTTAGATAAGGCTTTAAATGCTCCATTAAGTTCTTGGGATACTGAAACAAATACTCTAGAGCATTCAACTAAAGGTGCTAAAGTATTAGTCTTTACATTCGCCTTTGACCCTAATGTTGGTTATGAGTTACCTTTCTATCATCGAGACTTTAAAGGTTGGACAGAAGAACAACGCAATAACTTAGCTAATAAGGTCTATGAAATTTTCCATAGTGATAACTTTAAGGTTATGCACAACTCTCGTTTTGATTTAAGTATCTTGTTAGGTACTATTCCTCAATTTGATTATAAATTAAACCATGTGATTGATTCTAAGGTTGGATATTACCTAGCAATTAATCAGGATGTTAAAAGTTCTCTACGATTGACAGACCTGGCTAAAGAGTTAACTAACCTAGGAGGCTATGACGACCCCTTAGAGGACTTTAAGTCATGGGTAACTAACAAGTTAACCAAGACTACTTACAAGGTCTTAAAAGAGAAGATAAGTACTCTACAAGCTAACCTAAGTAAAGATGATGAATACTATAAGGTTAAAAAAGAAGACCTAGTTAATGAAACTCAATTAGAAGATTCTGACATATCTACTATTATGAAAACAGTAGATATGTCCTTAATTGACTCTTATAAGTTTAATATGCAGGAGATACAAGAAAAGGTACTTAAAGCTATTATTGTTCCACAAGTTAATGCTAATAGAAGTGACCGTTTAGTCAATGAAGTAGACGGTGGAGACTTCAATTATGACTGGATTCCATTATCAATTATGACACCTTATGATACTGGTGATGCTGTAGCAACTTTCCGTTGTACTCAATGGTTGAAGAGTTTTATGTTACATGATGAAGATGACCCAGAACATAAAATCATTAAGTTATGGTTAGAAACATATCCTAACATTGTAATGGGACTAGTATTGATTCAACATTATGGTATCTCAATTGACCATAAGTATATGGACTTCTTAAAGGATAAGTATGCTAGTCAATATGATAACTTGATTGAACAACTAGGTAACACTAAAGCAGGTCAAGCAACTATTGCCTTTAAGCAAAAGGAACTTGAAAAAGGTTTACGAGAATTCAAGAAGCCTAAGTATCGTATTGCTTTCAATGAAAATGGGGAACCTAAACTAAAAGCTACCGCTAAGTTGTCTCCAGAGGAACAAGAAGAACTTAAACGTCTAGATAGTATCTATAATAACTGGGATAGTAAAACTCAAGAGTTCCCACAAGAACTTAAAGAAAAAGGCTATCGTGATGAAGTTGTTGTTAAGTTACGTAATAAGTACAAAGATGATGTGTCCTTTAGTAGTAAACCATCTGATATTGGCTATGCACTCTTTAAGGTACTTAAGTCTAAGGTTCCTTTTGAACAAGATTACTTCTCAGAGTCTGCATGGAAACGATTAGATGTAGCTTCCCAGGTGCAATGGAATGATTACTCATTAAGTGCTAAGACAACTATTGCTTACATTGCTGAAAATGGTAAACCAGAGCAACAAGAGTTTGCAGAACTAATCATTGAACTAGCTAAGGTAAAGACCTTAAAGAGTGACTTTACAGATAAACTAGAACAACACTTGTCTAATAAGGACGGACGGTCTCATGGTAGCTTCTCTGAAACAGGAACAAGTACCTCTCGATTGTCTGCTTCTAATCCAAACTTACAACAGTTACCTCATGCTACCACAGATGTTAATCGCTTTGACTATCAGTACCCTATCAAGCGAGAATTTATCTCACAGTTCGATGATGGTGTCCTATATAATATTGATTATAGTAACCTAGAAATGCGTGTCGCTGGTTTAATTAGTGGTGACGAAGGAATGTATCATACCTTTATCACAGGAGGAGATATTCATCAAGCAACTGCTGCGGAAGCAATGGGTATCCCAGAAGAAGAAGTAACTAAAGAACAACGTCAACAAGCTAAGTCCTTAAATTTTGGTAAACAAATATGCCACTTCTAGAAGCAATTCTAGTCGCTTAACTCTGCTAAACGGGCAGGAGTAATAAGGTTAATTCCGAAGCGCTCCGATAAGGAAGGCTAAGTCCTGAGAAGGATAATGCTAATCCCGTACCAATTATTGAACTAATAAGTTCATGAGAGGTCTAACGATTAAATTTACTCATAGATATATAAACGGATATATTGAGAAGAGTATAAGAGAACCCTTCGGGGAAATAACACAGAGGATCCTATGCCAAACTATAGGAAAAAGATATAATCTAAGCCCTTTAAATACCACGAAAGTGGGGGTATCTAATTAGGAAACTAATTAATAAACTGATAATTTATGGACGAGGTTCTACTTCAATTGCTAAGCAAACAGGACAAACTAAGGAAGAGGCAGAAGCCTTTGAAAATTCTTATATGGAAGCTAAACCTGCTATGAAGAAGTTCATTGAAGAGTCTCATACGTTTGTTCAGAACCATGGGTATGTAGCTACCTTACCAGGCTTTAGACGTTGGTTACGTAGTGCCTGGTCTACTAACAAGGGACAGGCTACTAAAGCTCTTAGACAGTCTGTTAATACCATTGTACAAGGTACAGGTGCCTTCTTAACTAATAATGCAGTCTTCTATGTAAACAAGTACTTCTTAGAACACAACATGCGTTCACGAGCAGTTATTACTGTTCATGATTCAATTGTAGTTGATGCTCCTAATGATGAAGCTTTAGTTGCAGGAGAATATGCTAAGTATATTATGGAAAACTTGCCATTTGACTGGTTATTTATTGAAAAAGACGGTAAAAAGGTACGTTATCCTATTAAAGCTGAAAATGCTATTGGTCTTAATTACAATGACATGGTAGACTTCGATAAAGACGAGTTTATTACTTTCAAGAGTGCTCAAGGTTACTGTAACTACTTCTATGGTCTAGAGAAGTTAAATCACCAATTTGAATCTGGTACCTTTAGTGAAGACAAAGAAGAGAATGAAAAGTTATATAATGAAGCTGTAGCTACTATGGAAAGTAAGAAGAAAGAATATCAAGAAAGTTAAAGATTAGGAGATTATTATGAGTGGAGAACAAATAATCAAAGTTGGTAGTCTAGATTTTGACACAGTAAAGATTGTAGACATGAATGGGGAGTCTAAGTCTTACAAGGTATCTGATTTACTTTCATTTAATGAAAATAACTATGAAGGTGCTTTCACAGACCAATCGGCTACTTATGTTTACTGGGCTTATGTATATTCAATCTGTAAGGAACAAGAAGAAAGTCAAAACAACTTACTAGATAAAGTTCATGCGGAACAATATACCGTTGCTTTTGAGGAGTTAAGTGGTAAAGGTAGTCGTCCTACAAAGGATGCTATTGAAGCATTAGTAGTTTTATCAGAACCTTATCAGGTACAAAAGGAAGCTTGTATAGATGCTAAACGTCTTACAATGCAACTTCAATACCTAGTTAGAGGCTTTGAACAACGTAAGGATATGCTAATTCAGTATGGGGCTGAAAAGCGTAAATTAAATTCTGTAGGAAATTAATAAAAAGTCTTTACATTAATAGAACTATGTTGTATACTTATAATATAAACAAATTTGTACAAAGAAAGGGAGCACCAATATGGGATTATCAGAAGCACTATCACAATTTAAAAACAACTATCCAGATTCAGGAGAAGGTTCAGGAAGCAATGATACTATTGTAGAACCTTATCAAGCATTGAAGAATGGTCAATTACGTTTAGGGAGCGGAAAATCATCTTCACAAGACTTTTATGCACGAATTTTACCATGGGGAGAAAGTTCATTTTCACAAGACTTCTCTCAAGTAGGTATTTCAACGCCTTCTAAAAATGGTTCAACAAATGACTCTATCCTTGTATCATCTGCTCAAAATGACCCTAATGACCCATTGAAAGTAGCAATGAACCGTTGGGGAAACCGAGTAGTTAGTCGATACAACAAATTGGGTGGCGAAAAAGGACAAGGTTTTAAGACTCGTTTCCTTTTGAATGTCATTCCTTTGGTCCAACAAAACGGACAACTTGTTGAAGAAACAGATGAAGCTGGTCAATATAAAGTTATGTTGTTGAACTTATCTTATACTCAATTTAAACAACTAGAAGGACTATTGACTAACACAATTAATAACCCTACATCTAGTCAATTCTACTCTCAAATTGCTCAACAATATGGAGTTACTCAAACTGACGACTGGAGCTTCATTAGTCCTCAAATAGCTTATCCTGTTCACTTTGGTGGAAGCGTTAATCTAAGTAACAATATTTTTGAATCGCATGTTGAACTTCTACAAAGTCAAATGTTAGCACCTTTACAACAAGGTTGGGAAACTTTATTGGAAGATTTAGCTTATCAAGCTACTCCTTCATATCAATACAAACCAAAAGTTGTTGAATGGGCTATTGCTTATCAAGATGAATTATTAGGATTTACTAATCCTGCTAATCAAGCACAAGCACAACCTCAAGCACAACCTCAAGTTCAAGCTAATCCATGGGCTAACCAACAACCACAAGGACAAGTTCCAGTAGCTCCTGTTCAACAAGCTCCTGCTTCACAATTTACACAACCAGTTGCCTCTGTACAAGGAGTACCTACTATGGCTCAACCCCAGACACAACCACAACTACAACCACAAGCACCTGTAACACAAGCTCCAGTACCTCCAGTGTCAACTCAACCATTAGGACAAGGACAAGCTCCTTCACCTGCTGACTTAGGGTTCACAACGGCTACTCAAAAAGCACAACCTCAAGCACAACAACCTCAAAGTCAAGTAGCCCCTCAGGTTCAACAAGTACAACCACAAGCTCCAGTAGCAAGTAATACTATGCCTGCAGACCCCTTTGAAGCTACTTCTAACATTGGTGTAGATATTACGGAAGATGACCTACCCTTCTAAAAGGTAAAGTGTCTACTGTGAGGTTTCAAGAGGTACGTATGTTATAATAGTTATATAGAGTTAATTATTAAAGGTTAAGCATTTGCTTAACCTTTTTGTGTATACTAAAAAAGGCGGTAAAGCATATATGGCAACCAGAGGTAAAAAAGTAGACCCTAGTGAAAAACAAAGTGTAGTAGACCTTGCAAAGGACTTAGGTTTTGCAAAGGTAAATGATAGTAATTATAATCATATTAAAGACATGGTACCAACATTTATTCCCCAATACGATTACATTTTAGGTGGGGGGATTGCCTTTAACCGAATAACTGAAATCTTTGCCCCTGAACAAGTTGGTAAGAGTACCTTTGTTATGGAAGTCACCAAGGTTCTTAATCATCTGGGTGTTACAGTCTTCTGGATTGATACCGAAGGTACTGCTGACCGTGACCGTATGCAAGAATTAGGAATTGATACGGATAAGACTTTCGTATCTCAACCAGCAAAGGAAGATTTAACCGTTGAAGGTGTTGGAGAATACCTAAAAAAATTAATGGAAGCTTACTCTACACCAGAATTAAAAAACACTCCTGTAGTAGTTATCTGGGATTCAATTGGTGGAACTATTTCCGAAGCCCAAGCCAATACAGAATATGGCGAGGAAGGTGCTCGTGGTCGTCATGCAGCTGCAATTACTAAGGTTGTTCAAAAGACGTCTCATGAATTATCAGACTTAAATATGGCACTTATCTTTGTTAATCAAGTTCGTATGAATCAAAACAAGATGAACAAGTATCAATCAGATTATATTCGTCCAGGCGGAGCAGCTTTAGACCATGCAGAAGGTCTACGTATTGAATTACGAAAAGGTGCTCAAGTAAAAGATAAGACCGAAGATAAAACCTATGGTGGTCATATCCTACGTATGATTACTGATAAATCTAAACAATCTCGTCCTCATCAAAAGGCAGAAGCTTATATCCTAGCAAGTTTACCTGTAGATGATAAAGACCCTTATGGTCCTGTTAGTGATGGAGTAGACTATGAATATAACATTTATGAAACTGCTAAAGCCTTAAAATTTATTACAACAGGTGGTAGCTATCGTAAGTATACTACTAATGCTGGTCAAGAGATTAACTTATATGAAAAAGACTTCTTGAAGTTACTTAAATCACCAGAGGGTAAAGAAATCCGTAAGGAGCTCTTCCAAAAGAACTTCTTAAGTTACTTCCCAGATGACTTCAAACCTTTACACAATGAAACTATTGATGTAACTAAGTGGGAAGATATGAAGGGTATTAAAGAATACTATGCTAAACTTAAAAAACAAAAGGCTAAGGATGCCAAAGTCCCAAAAGAAAATAAAGTAGTCGAAGAAGAGGATGTTAAGAATGAATAACGAAGAAGCCTTAAAGCGAATCATTAAAAAATATGCTTACTATAAAGTAAACAAGACACCCTTGTTTATTGACAACCAAGATACTCGTTCACCAGATGTACGGGTTATTACGATTGACTATGTAGGAGCACATTATGCCAGAGGACACTCAGAACATTTTAGTGAAGAATTAGGTACCGTTAAGATTCCTGCTACAATCCTTTATTCAGACTTAATTTGTAAGAGTTCTAATAAGAGTATGCAAGTCATTGCAGAACCAGAGGTGTTATATTGAAAAATAGAGATGTAGAAGCCCTATGGTCTCAATATGAACCATTACGGAACGCAATCTTTGCCAAACACATGTATAAGTTTGGTAGCCTAAATGAGGTAGGGTCTCCAACAGACCTTATCTATGACTCCGCAGGACTAGAAGACTTACGTGCCTACATTGATACAGAGTTTACTCGCTTAGTGCTAGAATATGATATTAATGGACCTATTGACTTTCCAGGATACATTTATAAGAAACTAGGCAAACGAGTTATTGGTACTCATTTAAGTAGACGTTCACGAGGTATTTTACATGAGACTGCTGGTGGAGATGCTAATGATGAAATATTCAGTAGTGTTGAAGACCCAACAGACTATAGTTATATCCCTGATGAAGATACTAAAGAATACTTATTCTCTAAGTTAATGTATGAATTAGCTTCTAAGGAACTTGATAATCCTCTTAATGTTATGATAGGAGACTTTATGATTGAAAAAGAAACTTCAAGTTTCCCCGTAGTTAAACGTTATGTGTTATCATTGGATAACTATAAGGATATGCCCAGTTCTCAGATTAAGGAACATTTCACTAAGGTAGCACAAACCCTTATAAATATTAATTTTTCTTAGAAAGCAGGTAGGCTATATTATTGTTGAAATTAAATACTAAAACTAGTTATAGATAACTAGTTTAAAAGAAAGTAGGAATTATCGAATGGCAAAACTTGGTTTATTAAAATCAATCGTAA
>Ga0172378_10000848_pt1 | contig 27747 bp, 20 predicted proteins | sample GrowelOW332metaG_FD_119755 | JGI IMG/M metagenome (GOLD analysis project Ga0172378, IMG submission 119755) | Groundwater microbial communities from an aquifer near a municipal landfill in Southern Ontario, Canada - Pumphouse #3_1 metaG | ecosystem: Environmental > Aquatic > Deep subsurface >...
AAGATAAACTTGTTATTATGGTAACTCATAATTCTGAACTTGCAGACAAATATGCAACAAGAATTGTAAAGCTATCTGATGGCGAACTAATTGATGATAATAACCCGTTTGAAATGGAAAATATTATTGTAGCACCTTTAGTGAAAGGCAAAAAAAATAAAAAAAAGAAAAAGGTAGCTATGTCTTTTATTACAGCTATGAAATTATCATTTCAAAATTTGCGTACAAAAAAAGGCAGAACAATAATTACTTCTATAGCGGGGAGTATTGGTATAATCGGTGTAGCGTTAGTCTTAGCGATAAGTAATGGTATGGGAAGTTATGTTAATACAATGCAAAAAGACACTTTATCAGGCTTTCCTATAACAATTTCGCAAGGTCCAAGTTTTTCTATGACTGGTCCAAAAAACTTTAATAATGAAGAAAGTAATGAATTTACAAATGAAGATATTTTGTATCCTTATGATGTAAATGTAAATAATCAAACGCACGTGAATGATATTAATCAAACTTATGTTGATTATGTCAATAATATGGATAGTAGTTTGTATAATTCGATATCACTAACTAGACTTGTTGAAATGAATTTGATAATGAAAGTAGGGGATAATTATAAACAAATAAATAATGAGAACTCGCAAAATCAAATTGGGTGGCAACAGTTACCTAGTGAGGAATTTTTGGATTCTCAATATGATTTACTTGCAGGAGATGCTTTCCCAAATAAAATTGATGAAATTGCATTAATTGTTGATGCAAATAACTATGTTGATGTTAAATTATTAACTGAATTAGGTATTGCTTATCAAGAAGATGGTTCATTAAAATTTGATGAAATAATTGGGACTAAAATGAAAATTGTTCCAAATGATGATTTTTACACAAATAATGGCAATGGTATATTTATGCCAAATGAAGATTATGGGACTTTATATAATAATGTAAATGGTAAAATATTAAATATTACTTCGATTATTAGAGTTAAAGAAAATAGTAGTTCTTCGCTTTTGAAGAAAGGAATTGCTTATACGCAAATGCTTGTAGATGAGGTGTTGGACAATGCAAGTGGAAGTATAATAGTAAAGCAACTTAGGGACAACCCTACAGTAAGTGTTTTTGATGGTACGCCATTAAATGACAGTCAATATGAAAATATGTTAAAAGAACTAGGCGGTGATAGTACTCCGACCGGTATAAATATTTATCCTGTATCATTCGAATCTAAGGATGCTATAAAAGAATATTTAGATGCTTATAATGTAGATAAGGAAGAAGAAGAACAAATAATATATAATGACCTTGCAGAATTAATATCAGAAACAATGAGTACAATGATAAATGCAATAACAATGGTACTAACTGCAGTGGCTGCTATATCATTGGTAGTATCAACAATAATGATAGGAATAATCATTTATGTATCTGTAGTGGAAAGAACGAAAGAAATTGGTGTTTTGCGTAGTATTGGTGCTCGTAAAAAAGATATTACAAGAGTGTTTAGTGCTGAATCAATTATTATAGGATTTTTTGCGGGAGTAATTGGCGTCATTATGACGTATATTCTATCAATCCCTATTAATATAATATTAAGTAAGTCGCTTGATATTCAGGGCTTGTGCAATTTGCCTATATACTATGGAATAGCATTATTAGCATTGTCTATGGTACTAACATTCTTAGGCGGTATCATACCGGCAAGAGGTGCTGCCCAAAAAGACCCAGTAACTGCTTTAAGAACGGAATAATATAATAATATAATAATATATAATAAATTATAATAGATAAAAGCAAATCCTAACTTACTGGATTTGCTTTTACTTTTTTAAGATGAACAAATCCTTTAATATCAATTAATTTGAATCCAAAGCAAAGTACAAAATAAAGTCCAATACTTATTACGCAAGATATAATTACGGATAAAGCCCCTAGTTGCATTATCATAATATTATTTAACCATTCGCAAATTAATGCACAGGGAATTATAAATGCGGTAATAAGAAGTAAATTTTTAGTACAATTTATGCGACCTTTTGTTATTTTATGCAAGCTGACAACATTACAGATAGAAGTTATTAGCAAGCATAATAATGTAGCTACTGCTACGGAATATATACCAATATAAGGCGGTAAAATAAAAATTGCAATTATCATAACTATATTTCCGAATAAATAATTAAAGAATGAGCGGAATTCTTTACCCATAGAATTTAGTGCAGATTGTGTCAGTTGGCTGATGCACATAGGTATCATAACAACGCAAGCTACTGATAGATATTGTCCGCTAATACTATCTTTATATAATAGAGTTGTTATTTCCTCACCCAAAGATAAATAAATTACAACAAATAGACCACTAATTAGAAGTGATAGATTAATACCATTGGTAAGGTGTTGATTAAGTTTGTTATATTCTTTTTTTATACCATTAGCACTCATTTCCGGTATAAGTACAATAGCTAGCGAGCTAATAAGAGCATTTGGTGCTAGTAATAAGGGGTTTGCCATACCCGCAATTCTGCCATAAGAAGCGGTAGCTTCACTTGCGGACATTCCGAAATCTAAAAGTTTTAATGGTAAAATAATGGCAATAAGAGTAGCTATCATACTACTAAATATTCGCATAGAAGTAATTGGTATACTAGGCGTAAAAATATCCTTTAACTGGCAAGGTCTTGATATTTTACCACTTTTAACAAAGAATATAATTATTAAAATAATGGCTACTATCATATCGCTAGCGGTAAAAGCAATAGCTATCGCCGTTTTTCCATCAAGTTTGAATAAAACTCCACTAATTAGCATTACTGAAAAAACAATTCTAAGAAGTTCTTCGACTGTTTCTGTAGCAGAGAAAGCCAAAAATTGTTTGTTTCCCCACAAAAAACCTCTTATTATTCCGTAAATGGTAGTGGAAAGTAAAGCGGGAAGCATAATAAAAAATATTGGTATGGCGTTTTTATCAGAAAATAAAAATCCAAGGCTATTAGAAAAAGTCCATATAACCATAATTACAAGCATAGAAATTGAGATGCCGATAAAAAGTGCCGAACTAAAATACCCTTTATATTTATTTTCGCCTAGAGCTATATCTTGTGCGGTTTTTCTGCTTAAAACAAGAGGAAGTCCCGAAGATGAAAAAGATGCAAATAGAAAAAATACACTTGTGGCTATTTGATATAATCCAATAACCTCTGCACCTAAAGTTCTAGATAGATAAATTTTGAATATAAAACTCAAAATTCTAGTGAATACACTAAACAGCCCTACAGTGAATACTGCTTCAGAAATTTTACCTAATTTTAACATAATTAAATATATGTGAAGAAAGTATTGTGTATGCTTGACATAGTAACTTTAATTTTGTATTATATAGCCATAAAACAATTATGCAGAGTAGATAAGGTGCGTTAAGTGTTGCAAAATGGAATGTTGTTTGCAAACGAAAGAATGGTTTCTGCGGTTCCTTATCGCGTTCGTTGCAAGATAAAAGTAAATAATAAAATATTTATTATTATTAGAGATGAACTCTTCATATCTTTGGAGGGTATTTTTTATGAAAAAAATGAGCACGAGATTTATTTGTTATACAGCAATGTTGACAGCATTAAGTGCGGTAGCCAATATATTTACGATAATAATTGGCGGTGGGGCATTTGCAATTTCCTTTACTTATATCCCTGCGTTTATCGCTGGTGCATTTTTAGGGCCATTTAGCGGATTTACAGTAGGAATTTTAGGAGATTTAATCGGGTGTTTGATAGCACCGAAGGGAGCACTTAACCCGATAATACTAATTTCAAGCGGTTTATTAGGCTTGATTCCTGGATTGGTTTTTTTAGGCGGTAAAAAATTAAATTTATCATCAAAAAGCGGTATGTATATACTAGCTAGTATAAGTTTTGCATTAGTATATTTGTTGTGCATAACTGTAAATAGCTATGGATTATATTTATTCTATTTCGCAGCAAAAGGTAATACCTTTTTAGCCGTAATATTACTTCGGTTACCCAAACAGAGTATTATTATATGTGTAAACTACATAATAATTATGTCAATTATAATTCCTGTAAGAAAGTTTTTGGGCAATAAAAATATGGTATTTGGTAGCTAGGGTTACTTATTTAACAAAATCCAATTAAGTAAAAAAAATGAAATTTATTTTTTTAAGATTAAGTTCTCGCGAATTTTATGTAAAAATTCTAAAAAAAGGCAAATTAGGTATTGAAATCTTTATGTTATTTATGTTATACTAGTATTAAGAAAAAATATTAGATATGTAAAAAAGTTAACATATTAAAAATAACAGTAACATTAGCAACAAAAATTTGGTAGACAATGGAGACAAAAGTCTTATGATATATAAATTGATAAGTGATTATCTCAATGCCAATGGACAAGTGGCAGAGGGAAGATTAAGCAGCCGTAATTACTTTATTCCTTATTCTACAAGGAAAGTAGCGGATAAAACAATAAAATATAACGAAAGATACTCATCTGATAGGGTGCGTGTTTTGTCGGGCGAATGGGATTTTAAATATTATGGCAACGCATTAGGTCCTGTCCAAATAAATACAGACGAAATTGATTTTCAAAAAATAACTGTTCCTCATTCTTGGCAAAGTGAAGGTGTGGAAGAGTTTGAATATTGGAACAATTTGCCATTCAAAATGAAAGAAAATGTTCCTATTGGAAATAAATCCAATAATACATCGGGTGTTTATCGCAAAACTTTTGAGATATGTGATACAACTAAAAATTATGTGCTTTCTTTTATAAAAGTTATGGGCGCATATGATTTGTATGTAAATGGAATAAGAGTTGGCTTTTCAAAATTGTCCAACGCTGATTTTGAAATAACAAATAGATTGGTAGTAGGGACGAATGAAGTAGTAGTAGTGCTTCATAAATGGTCAGATGCTAGTCTGGTAGACACTTCCGCAAATTTTGCTGAAATAGGCATAGTGGGGGATGTTTTGTTATATATGCACGATTATTCGGGTGTTCTAAATTATAATATCAGTACAAAAAAGGAAGGTAATAATTATTTAGGTCAAATTAATATTTTACTTGCGAATGTATGTGATAATCTAATTTTTACCATAGAGGATGATGGCAAAGTTTTGGTGCAAAAGTCAATTAAACCGCAAGATAAAATGGTTAATATAGAATTTGACTCGGTTTTTGAAGATTATTCTTCAGAAGTTCCTAGATTATATGATATGTATATTACTACAGCAAATGATAATGGTATAGTTTTGGAATGTGTAAAGAGTAGCATCGGTTTTAAATCTTGTTCTGTAGCTACAGGTACATTTTTGTATAATAATCAACCAATAAAGATTAATGGTATAAATTATAGTTGTATATATAATAAAGAAGGAAAACTTCTTAGTGCAAAAGATTATTATAAAGATTTACAAACCATAAAAAAACACAACTTAAATGCGGTACAATTTTTAGTAGAAGTAGACCCGATTGTATATCAAATGTGTGATGAGTTGGGACTATATATTATAAAAAGAACAAAGGTATGTTTGGATTTTGCTCGTAACAATAAAGCAATCAAAATGTTAAATAAAAAATCGAAATTTATCAATCTTATTAAGGCAATAGTATTTGGAGATTATATAAAAGCTGCTCAAAATACTGCTTTCATTATGTATAATTTTGCTAATGAGAATACTTATAGTTGTGCTAGAGAAGCCATTGAATATATAGAAAATATGGAAGGTTTGGTAGTATATGATGATTTTAACAGTAAAATTCAATCAATATCAAATCCTAGTGTTTCAGCTGCTTTAGATGAAGCGAATAATGAGGAAAACCAAATAATTTTCTTTTCAAAATTTGCTAGCAACAATGGAATAGGTTGTGCGACACTTACAGAATTTAGCGACTTGATAAATAGCGTGCCACGCTGTATGGGTGGTTGTATTGATGAATTCTGCGACCGTTATATTTTAGGTAAAGGTTATGATGACTGCGGTATGCTAACGGTAGGACGTAAGTCATATAGTGGAGCAGATAATATTAAATATGTTTATCGTCCATTTATAGCAAAACTAATTAGTAATGACAAAATTGAAATTATAAATAATCTATATTTTAAGGACTCTAGGGACTTATCTATTTTCTTAGTGGTTATTAAAAATGGTAAGCAACTTTCTCGTACACAACTAAATGCAGTAATAAAACCTAGAAGTAGTAAAATTTTTGACATAACTTTAGGACATATTGATGGAGATATGTATCTTGATGTTATAGCTATCAATAACAAAACTAATGAACATTTTAGTTATGAACAGTTGCCGATAAGTTATCAAATGACAGATTTTGATTTTGGAGTTGGTGAAAAATTAACTCACAAAGAATACAATGGTGATTTGTTTATTAATTTTGATGGTGGCGAAGTTGTATTTAGCAAAGAAGTTGGAACAATAATAAGCTATAAAGTTATGGGCAAAGAAATCTTAAAGCCTAATGCTAAGCGTGTCGGCGGAAATTGCTTTAATACAAATATTTACCGTCCATTTATTAGAAATATGGACTATAGCCCAGATTATGTTGCTGAAGTTCAAAGTTTTAATTATAAAGAAATTATTAACGAAAATGGCGTTATTGAAGCTATGGAAATACAGTCTGAAGTAGTGTTTAAGCTAAAGAAAAAAGATGCTTTCCTAATTCAAGATATGTTCAAAGTAAATTCGAATGGAGTAGTGGAGGTGTTTAGTGTAATTACACCACTTACTAGACATTTACCGAATTTGGATTGTTTTGGTAAACAATTAAGATTGCAAAATGCCTATGGAAATGTGACTTATTATGGTCGTGGTCCATTAGATAACTATATAGATATGTTTTCATATGCACCAATGGGACTTTACAAAAGTAGTGTAGATACTGTTTGTGAGGATTATGCAATTGCACAAGAAAGTGGAAACCATACTAACGTACATTTTGTAACATTAACCGATAATAATAATAACGGAATAATGGTTATTGCTAAAAAGAATCCTTTCCAATTGCGTGTAAAACCTTATGTTGATAAAGAAATTATGCGTTGTTTTAAGGAAAGAACAAATAATTATAACCAAACAGGTATTTATGTAGATATAAACGCTTTTGTTAGTGGTATCGGCAAAACCGAAGATGGTTTACCAATAAGTAAATATTTGGTTCGTCCATCAGAATATGTTATTCAATTTGCCTTAGTTCCATTATATAAAGAAAATGCTTATGACACTATATGTCAATGGTAAATAAGTAATATTAAATATTAAAATTGTCATTAATAGCTATCCTAATATAGGGTAGCTATTTTTTTTTAAAAAGTTTATTAATTTACTTGACAATTAAAATTATAATAGATATTATTATATCGATAAACAAATATCGATAACAATTAATCGAGTTATGAAAATAATAAAGGAGCAAAGATTATGCAAAGTATTTCTAAACAGACTTTAAACAGATTGCCTGCATATTTGAGGTATTTAAGAGAATCACAAAAGAAAGATATAGAAAATGTATCTTCAACTACAATGGCAGAAAATTTTGGGTTTAATCCTGTACAAGTCCGTAAAGATTTGGCAGCAGTAAGTATTGATGGCGGTAAACCTAAAACGGGGTTTAATATTGATACACTTATTAAAGACATAGAAGCTTTTTTGGGGTACAACAATGCAAATGAAGCAATATTAGTTGGTGTAGGTCGTTTGGGAAATGCTTTATTAGGATACAATGGATTTGATAATTATGGACTTAATATAGTAGCGTCATTCGATGCAAAAAGCGACATTATGTCAGTTGATAGTAGGGGTAAACCTATATACAATGTAAATAAAATGCCGGAAATGGTAAAAAGAATGGGCATAAAAATGGGGATTATTACGGTGCCGATTAGTAGTGCACAACAAGTATGTGATTTAATGGTAAGTTCAGGAATAAGAGCAATTTGGAATTTTTCACCTATTCATTTGAAAGTTCCTAATAATATAGCAATAAAGAATGAGGATATGGCGGCTTCTCTTGCTGTATTATCTAATGAATTACAACAAATTTTATTTGAAGAAGAATAAATATTAATGATATAAGAAATATTACAATAAGAAGATAAAAAAATTATAATAAGAAGATTATAAAATATTAACAAAAAAAAGAAGAGACAACAAACTATAAAATGGTATTAGGAGATATTAATGATGAAAGATTTTATTGTAAAAGATGAACAAACTCTAGATATGAGATTGGCACAAGTTAGGGAGGCACAAAAAAAGTATTCTACTTTCACACAAGAACAAGTAGATAAGATATTTTTTGCTGCTGCTGTAGCTGCTAATCAAGCTAGAATACCACTTGCTAAAATGGCAGTTGCTGAGACTGGTATGGGTGTAGTGGAAGACAAGGTAATCAAGAACCATTATGCGTCAGAATATATTTATAACGCATACAAAGATACCAAAACTTGTGGTGTAATCGAAAGAGATACCGCATTTGGTCTAACAAAAATTGCCGAACCTATTGGTGTAATTGGAGCAGTAATTCCTACAACTAATCCTACTTCAACGGCAATATTTAAGGCATTGATTGCATTAAAAACTCGTAATGGGCTTATTTTTAGTCCACACCCAAGAGCAAAGAATTGTACAATCGAATCAGCAAGAATAATTTTGGAAGCCGCAGTAAAGGCAGGTGCACCAGATAATATAATTGCGTGGATTGATGAACCAACTGTTGCTTTGTCGGGTAAAATTATGAAAGAAACAGATATTATTTTAGCAACAGGTGGACCAGGTATGGTAAAAGCAGCTTATAGTTCGGGTAAACCGGCATTGGGCGTTGGACCAGGTAATACACCAGCTATTATAGATGAAACAGCGGACGTTTTACTTGCAGTAAATTCTATTATTCACAGTAAGACATTTGATAATGGAATGATATGTGCATCTGAACAATCGGTTATTGTGCATAAAAATGTTTATAAATTGGTTAGGGATGAATTTGCAAAGAGAGGCTGTTATTTACTAAATAGTAAAGAAATTGAAAAGGTTAGAAAAACTATTATTATAAACGGTGCGTTGAATGCAAAAATAGTTGGACAAACGGCACATAAAATTGCTGAACTTGCGAATGTGGAAGTACCTATTAGTACAAAAATTTTAATTGGTGAAGTAGAAAGTGTAGAATTAAGTGAAGAATTTGCTCACGAAAAACTAAGTCCTGTACTTGCTATGTATAAAGCTGATGATTTCGAAGATGCAGTATATAAAGCAGAAAAGTTAATCGCTGATGGCGGTTATGGACATACTTCTTCTTTATATGTAAATGTACTAACGGATAGAGATAAAGTAGATTTTTGGGAAAGAAAAATGAAAACTTGTCGTTGTTTGGTTAATACTCCATCATCTCAAGGCGGAATAGGTGATTTGTATAATTTCAAATTATCACCATCTATGACACTTGGTTGCGGTTCTTGGGGTGGAAATAGTGTTAGTGAAAATGTAGGTGTAAAACATTTATTAAATATAAAGTCTGTAGCAGAAAGGAGAGAAAATATGTTGTGGTTCCGTACCCCATCAAAGGTTTATTTGAAAAAAGGTTGTTTACCTGTAGCATTGGATGAATTGCGTAGCGTACTAGGTAAAAAGAAAGTATTTATAGTTACTGATAATTTCTTGTTTTCTAATGGTTATACTCGTCCTATTACTGATAAACTTGATGAAATGGGTATTATGCATACAACTTTCTTTAATGTAGCGCCAGACCCTACACTTGCTTGCGCTAAGGAAGGTGCTAAAATGATGGAATCATTTAAGCCCGATTGTATTATTGCACTTGGTGGCGGTTCTGCAATGGACGCAGGCAAAATTATGTGGGTATTATATGAACACCCTGAAGTTGATTTTATGGATATGGCTATGCGTTTTATGGATATTAGAAAAAGAGTTTATACTTTCCCTAGAATGGGAGATAAAGCGTATTTTATAGCAGTGCCTACTTCAGCTGGTACAGGTAGTGAAGTAACTCCATTTGCTGTTATTACAGATGAAAAAACCGGAGTTAAGTATCCACTAGCGGATTATGAATTAATGCCAAATATGGCTATAGTAGATGCGGATATGATGATGAATGCACCTAAGGGACTTACCTCTGCAAGTGGTATTGATGCACTAACACATGATTTGGAAGCCTATGCATCTATGTTGGCTACTGATTTTACTGATGGTATTGCTCTTAGAAGTATGAAAATAATATTTGAATATTTGCCTAGGGCTTATGATGATGGTCCTAATGACCCTATTGCTAGAGAAAAAATGGGTAATGCGGCAACTATGGCAGGAATGGCTTTTGCTAATGCTTTCCTAGGTGTTTGTCACTCAATGGCACACAAACTTGGTGCATTCCATCATTTACCACATGGAATTGCTAATGCTTTAATAATTAATGAAGTAATAAGATTTAATTCAGAAGAAGTTCCACCAAAAATGGGTACATTTTCACAATATGACCATCCAAAAACATTGTCAAGATATGCTCAAGTTGCTGAATCTTTAGGATTAAAAGGCAAAAATGATAGTGAAAAAGTGGATAACTTAATGATAGCTATTACGCAATTAGAAGAAAGAGTAGGGATAAAGAAAACCATTAGAGATTATGGAGTTGAAGAAAAAGCATTTTTAGATACTTTAGACGAAATGGTAGAATTTGCTTTTGATGACCAATGTACAGGAGCTAATCCTCGTTATCCTTTAATGAGTGAAATAAAACAAATGTATCTAAACGCATATTATGGCAAATAGACAAAAGGAGGGATTGGAAAATGAAATTAGATAAAGTAATAGCAGTAAGAAATACAAAAACTGTTTATAAAGATGGTGATGTGGTTATCAAATTATTTGATGAGCATTATAAAAAATCAGATATATTAAATGAGGCACTTAACCATGCCCGTGTAGAAGAAACCGGATTAAATATACCTAAATTATTAGAGGTTAAGAAAATAGATGATAAATGGGCTATATTAATTGAATATATAAAGGGCAAAACCTTAGACCAATTAATGAAAGAAAATCCAGATAAGGAAGATGAATATTTGGAAATATTTGTAGCTTTGCAAATGAAAGTTCACGAAAAAAAATCACCTCTTCTAAATAAGATTAAAGATAAAATGAACAGAAAAATAAGTGAAGCTGATATCAATGCAACAATAAGATATGATTTGCATACAAGACTAGAGGGTATGCCAAAGCACGATAAGGTATGTCACGGGGATTTTAATCCAAGTAATATTATTATTACACCTGAAGGAATTCCTTACATTATTGACTGGTCGCACGCAACACAAGGTAATGCTTCTGCTGATGTAGCTCGTACCTATTTGCTATTTTGGTTGTCGGGAAATACAGCCTTAGCTAAAAAGTATTTAGACTTGTTTTGCGAAAGAAGTGATACAGCAAAACAATACGTTCAAAAATGGATACCTATTGTAGCTGCGTCTCAATTGGTTAAGGGCAACGAAAAGGAAAGAGAATTTTTACTTTCTTGGGTAGATGTCGTAGATTACGAGTAATAGATAACAGGAAGGTACATTATGATAAAAGTAGTAGTTTGTATTGGTAGTTCTTGTCACCTTAAAGGTTCGAGACAATTGGTAGAAAACTTGCAAAGTATGATAAATGAAAATAGAATAAATGATAAAGTAGAATTAAGTGGAACATTTTGTATGGGTAAATGCGGTAATGATGGCGTAAGTATAACAGTGGATGATATATATTTTGCCGTAAAACCCGAAAATGCAGACAATTTCTTCAAAAATGAAATTTTGAAGAGGTTGGCAAAATAATTAGACCCCATCCCTTTAATTGTGTGAATAGGGATAGTTGTTTTAATTATTACTATTCACACAATTTTTTTTAAAAATGGAGGTTAGGTACAAGAAATGCAATATTTAGATTTCAAAACAGCTAAATGTAAGAATTGTTATAAATGTCTTAGGGCTTGTCCGGTTAAAGCAATAAAATTTGTTGACCATCAGGCTAAAATAGTTGAAGATAAATGTATTCTTTGCGGTACTTGTATTGCTGTATGTCCACAAAATGCAAAAAAAGTACATAGTGAAATTGATAATGTATTGACACTACTAGCTAGTAACGATAAAGTAATTGCAAGTATAGCACCTTCTTTTGTCTCAAGTTTTGATTTGCAAGAATTCACAATAATGGAATTTGCATTAAAAGAATTAGGCTTTGATGAAGCACAAGAAACAGCTATTGGAGCTAGTTTGGTTACTAAAGAATATGTAAAATTGTTAAAAACAGGTTTGTATAACAATTTTATTACTTCTTCTTGTCCAGCTGTTAATAATATGATTCAAAAATATTATCCTGAAGCATTAAAATATTTAGCACCGGTTGCTTCACCTATGGTAGCACACGCTAGATTAATTAAGGAAGCAGAGCCGAAGACAAAAGTTGTATTTATAGGACCTTGTATTGCTAAGAAAAAAGAGGCGTTTGAAAGTGGAATAGTAGATGCAGTATTAACATTTGAAGAACTATTGCAACTATTTGAAGAGCATAACATTGATTTGTCTAATATAGCCCCACCACCCACCCCTAATATGGATGATAATAAAAGAAATATTGCAAAGTATTATCCAATTAATAGGGGAATAATAAAATCAACTGATAAATGGCCAAATAATTATGAATATGTAACAGTAGATGGCGTTAAGAAGTGTTTTGAAGTGCTTGAAGATATAGGACACCTTAATAATATGTTTATTGAAATGAATTGTTGTGAATATGCTTGTATAAATGGACCGGCAAGCCTAAAAAGAAGTGGTGGAAATCTAAAAGCAAATGAGAAAATAAGAGAATATGTAGGTAAGGATTTAGAGAATATTGACAAAAATGAAGTTCTCGACATTAGTTATGGAGACTTATTATATGAGCATCCGAAACTAGAAAATAGTATGATTATACCTACAGAAAATCAAATAAAAGAAGTATTAGCAAGGATTGGCAAGACAACGAAAGAAGATGAACTTAATTGCGGTGCTTGTGGTTATTCTAATTGTAGAGAAAAGGCAATAGCGGTAATTAATGGACTTGCTGATATTGATATGTGTATTCCTTATATGAGAATGCGTGCAGAATCTATGTCCTATGAAATTATTCAAAATAGTCCTAATGGAATTGTGGTTATTGACAGTGATTATAAAATAATAGAAATTAATGAAAAAGCGAATAAACTTTTAGGTGTAAATTTAATCGAGCCTAAAGGTATGAATGCTTTTGATTGTTTTGATTCTAGTGAATTTATTAAGGCTATATCTTTAGGACAAAATGTATATAATAAGAAAGTATTTATAAGCAAAACAAAAAAACATATAGAAATGAATATTGTATTGCTTAAGGAACATAAAATATTGTTTGGTATTATGAAAGATATAACCGATAATGTAGAATACAATGAAAAATTAAAAAATGTTAGGCTGAATACTTTAGAAACTACTGATGAAGTAATAAAGAAACAAATGAGAGTTGCTCAAGAAATAGCATCCTTGCTTGGTGAAACTACTGCCGAAACTAAAGTTGCTTTGTTAAAATTAAAAAAGACATTGCAATCACAGCAAGACGAGGAGAACTAGAAGGAGGCATAATTATATGGAGTTATATTTAGAAAATGGTTATACCTCACTTAATCACGTTGGCGAAGAACTTTGTGGCGATAAGGTAGAACAAAGTATAAATGGTGACTACACGACTATTGTGCTAGCTGATGGACTAGGTAGTGGCGTTAAGGCGAATATATTATCAACACTAACTTCAAAAATTCTATGTACTATGATAGCGAATGAAGTTGATATTGAAGAATGTGTAGAAACAATTATTCAAACATTACCTGTATGTAAGGTTAGGGGCGTTGCTTATGCAACTTTTTCAGTGGTTCATATAAATTCTAATGGTCAAGGTTATATGATAGAATTTGACAATCCTGCGGCTATTTATATCCATAACGGACAAGCTCTTGATTTTGAGCGTAAACAACTTGATGTTTTAGGTAAAAAGGTTTATAAAAGCGATCTAAATTTACAATGTGATGATTATATTGTAATGATGAGCGATGGCGTTATTCATGCGGGAATAGGAATGTTGCTTAATTTTGGGTGGCAAAGAGATGATGTGAAAAAACATCTTTCACAAGTAGTAGAGAAAGGAATGAGTGCTAGATGCGTAGCTTGTTTGCTTGCTGGTGCTTGTAATGACCTTTATATGGATAAGCCAGGTGATGACACTACGGTAGCAGTAGTTAGGATTAGAGAAAAGGCAATAGCTAAAGTATTTATAGGTCCACCGGTTGATAAAAATCAAGACAATTTTTATATAAACCAATTTATTGCTGGTGGCGGTAAAAAAATTGTTTGTGGAGGAACTAGTTCGCAACTTGTAGCAAAATATTTGCACGAAGAAGTAATTTCAAAATTGGAATATAAAGATAAGGAAATACCGCCTATAGGTCATATTAAAGGTATTGACCTTACAACTGAAGGTGTATTAACAATGCGAAAGCTTGTTAGTTTGTCAGAACAATATCTATCAGAAAGTGACTTAAGCCCAAAGCGAAGCAAAAAGAAAGACGGGGCATCACTTCTTGCGAATATGTTATTTGAAGAAGCAACACACATAACTTTTTATGTGGGACAAAGCATTAATTTGGCACATCAAGGATTGCCTATTGATACTACAATGAAACTAAAATTAGTTGAAACCATATCGAATAATCTAAAAAAGATGGGTAAAACTATAGTGATAAATTATGATTAATAATCAAGGAAATAAAAAAGATGGAAGTAAAGAAGATAAAAAAATTTGATACTAAAGTACAACATTTAGAATACAAGATATTAAAAGAAGTAGCTAATTGTGCGTACGAAGATAAACTTCTTGAAAAAATGAACGACATACCCAAAATTATAATTCCAGGCAAAACCCCTACTATGCGTTGTTGTGTTTATAAAGAAAGAGCAATAGTTGGCGAAAGAGTAAAACTTGCAGTTGGCGGGGATTCTCTAAATCATAATGTGATAGAAGTTATTGACATAGCTTGCGATGATTGCCCAGCAGGAGGATATGAAGTCACTAATGCGTGTAGAGGTTGTCTTGCTCATCGATGCGAAGATGCGTGTAGATTTGGGGCAATAACTTTTGATAGATTCCAAAAAGCACATATAGATAAATCTAAGTGTGTTGAATGCGGTGCTTGTGCAAAAGAGTGTCCATATTCTGCTATAATCGTGCAAAAAAGACCTTGTGAGAATTCTTGTAAGGTAAATGCAATATCAATGAGTGAAGATAAACACGCAGTAATTAATCCAGATAAATGCACAGCTTGTGGTTCTTGCGTATATCAATGTCCGTTTGGGGCAATAGTGGATAAATCATTTATACTAAATGTAATTGATATGGTCAAGAAAAGCAATAACAACAAAAATTATAAAATGTATGCAATAGTAGCACCATCAATAGCAAGTCAATTTGTATATGCAAAAACCGAACAAGTAGTAACCGGCATAAAAAAACTAGGCTTCTATAGTGTTGTAGAAACTGCTTTAGGTGCTGATTTGATTGCATTGGAAGAAAGTAAGGAATGGAAAGAAAAAGGTTTTCTAACAAGTTCTTGTTGTCCAGCTTTTGTAACTTTTGTAAAAAATGAATTTCCGGATATGGCAAAATTTATTTCCAGCAATGTATCGCCAATGATGGCAATAGCTAAATATATAAAGAAAAACGAGCCTAATAGTAAAGTAGTATTTATTGGACCTTGTACCGCAAAAAAAAGAGAGGCACAATTACCTGAAGTAAGTCCTTATGTAGATAGCGTAATTACTTTTGCAGAATTGCAAGCATTATTTGATAGTAATAATATAGATATAACAAATTTGGAATTAACAACTCTAGATAATGCGTCTTTTTATGGTAGGATATTTGCTAGAAGTGGCGGACTTAGCGAAGCTGTGAAAGAAGCACTAATAGAACAAGGACTTGATGCAAGCGAATTTAAGCCAGTAATCTGTGATGGTATAGAACAATGCAAAATAGCATTACTTAAAGCTAGAAAAAATATGTTAGAAGGCAATTTTATAGAAGGAATGGCTTGTGTTGATGGTTGTATCGGTGGGGCAGGGTGTCTTACTCACGGAAAGAAGAATAAAGCTGAAGTAGATAAATACGGAAGGAAGGCATTGGAAAAAAATATTATAGATGCAACTAAAGTTCTAAAATAAAAGTATAATTTTTTTATAGAAAGTTTTTGCTTTGAAATAAAAGTACAAATTTTTATATAAGTCTTGAGGAGAATGCAACTTTGCTATTACATAATTGGTGGCGGTTGCATTTTTCTATACAAAATATGTAAATATTGTATTAATGTTATAGCTATGCTATTATAATACTTAGAATACAAATACTAATTTTTATATACATATATACTAATGAGGAGAGAATATGAAACTTACATTTTTAGGTGCAGCAAGAGAGGTAACAGGTAGTTGCTATTTATTAGAGGCAATGGGTAAAAATATTATTATTGATTGCGGAATGGAGCAAGGTCCAAATATTTATGAAAATCAAAATTTACCAGTGTTGCCAGAAAATATTGATTATGTATTATTAACACACGCACATATAGACCACTCGGGTATGTTGCCAATGCTAAGTAAAAAAGGATATAAAGGCAATATCTATTTAACTAGGGCAACAAAAGATTTATGTAAAATTATGTTACTTGATAGTGCAGGAATACAAGAATTTGAAGCAAAATGGAGAAAGAAAAAAGCAAAGAAAGGCGACCCTAATTATAACTACAAACCTATATATGATTCCAAAGACGCATTAAAAACAATTAGTCAATTTAGAGGTTGTGATTACAATACAATAATTGATTTAGATAAAAATATTAAGATAAGATTTATTGATGCAGGACATTTGCTAGGTTCAGCAAGTATAGAAGTGTTTATTACACAAAATGAAAAAACAACCAAAATAGTTTTTTCTGGGGATATAGGCAATAACAACAAACCAATTATTAAAAATCCACAATACATAGAAGAGGCAGACTATGTGGTTATGGAAAGCACCTATGGAGATAGAGTAGGGAATCATAATGTTGATTATGTGCAAGCATTGTATCCTATTATACAACGTACATTTAATAGGGGTGGCAATGTGGTTATTCCAAGTTTTGCAGTAGGCAGAATGCAAGAATTGCTTTATACGATTAGAAAAATTAAAGAAAGTAATTTAATCAAGGGCTTTGATAATTTCCCAGTATATGTGGATAGTCCACTTGCAGTGGAAGCTACTGAAATATTTTCTAAACATCATATAGAATGTTTTGATGAAGAAACAAAGGCATTAATAAGTGAAGGGATTAACCCTATTTCTTTTGAAGGTCTAAAAATGACTGTAAATTCAGAGGATAGTAAGAATATTAATACGGACGACACTCCAAAAATAATTTTATCAGCATCGGGTATGTGTGATGCAGGTAGAATAAAGCACCACCTAAAACACAATTTGTGGAGAAAGGAATCTACGATAGTATTTGTAGGTTTTCAAGTTCCGGGTACTTTAGGCAGAATAATATTAGATGGTGCAGATATGGTAAAAATATTTAATGAGGAAATATTGGTTAGGGCAGAAATAATTCAATTGCAAGGTACTTCATCACATGCTGATATGCTAGGATTATTAGAATGGGTAAAGGCGTATAAGAATAAACCTAAAAAAATATTTGTAACACACGGAGAAGATAAGGTCGCTGAAAATTTTGCTAAGCTATTAGGTTCCGAATTAAATCAAGATGCAATTGCACCATATAATGGATGTAAGTGGGATTTGGACAATAACGAATGTTTGATTGAAGGAAACAAAGAAAAAATAAATAAAGACAGACCTAATGTACCACATAAAGATGCAAGGGCTGTATTAGCATTTGATAATCTAACGAAAGAAATGGTAAAATTAAATCAAGTGGTGGCGGATAATAGTAATTGTAGCAATCGAGATTTAAGGAAATTTGCAAACGATATAAAAAATCTTTGCGAAAAATACAAAAACGATTTAAGCTAATATTAAGAAAAAATAAATAATTTCAATTATTTTTTCGAATTATAGATAAATTTGCTTGACTTTAGTTTTACAAAAACTTTACAATGATAGTGCACTTTGAAGTAATCAAAATTTGTTAAATAAATAGGTTTTTGTTGCTTCAATTTATATTTATTTATAAAAGGAGAAATATAGGTGGAGATACTTAAGGAAAAGATTTTAAAATATGGCAAGGTTTATCCTGGTAATATTCTTAAAGTAGATAATTTTCTTAATCATCAAATTGATATTCCATTAATGGCGGAAATAGGCGAAGAATTTGCTAAAAGGTTTTCGCATAGTAAGGCTACAAAAATTCTTACAGTTGAAGCGTCAGGAATTGCGGTAGCTTGCTTTGTTGCGAAAGCGATGGAAATCAATAATATACTTTTTGCTAAAAAAAGTACCACAAAAAATCTCTCTAAAGATATTTATACAGAAAAAATAATGTCATATACTCATGGAAAAGTATATGACATTTTTATTTGCAAAGATTATATAAATGCTAGTGATAAGGTACTTATTATTGATGATTTTTTAGCTAATGGAGAAGCATTTAGAGGTCTAATTTCTTTGGTAGAACAAGCAGGAGCTGAAGTTGTTGGATTAGGTGCGGTTATTGAAAAAGGTTTTCAAGGTGGTGGGGATAAACTAAGAAAGGCAGGATATGTTGTAGAAAGTCTTGCGATTGTGGATGAAATGACTGATAATAGTTTGATTTTCCGCAAATAATAATATTGTTAAAAACTAACTTATAAAATAAATTTTTGGAGGTAAAAATGAAAAAAGTTTTAGTTGTTATACTTGCATTTGTACTTGTATTAAGTTGTGCAGTGGTATTTACTGCTTGCGGAGACAAGGATGAAGAATTCAAAGTAGGAGTTATCCATATTGGTGATCCTGCTGACGGTAGTGGTTATACTTATGCACACGATATGGGTATCCAAGAGATGCAAAAAGAATTAGGCCTAAAAGATAGCCAAATTGTTAGAAAAAATAGTGTTGACGATCAAGATAATGCGGCTAGCAGAAAAGCTATGGAAGAATGTGTAGCAGAAGGTTGTGACATAATATTTGCTACAAGCTTTAACTATATGAATGTTTGCGAAGAATTGTCTGCCAAATATCCTGATGTAATTTTCTCTCATGGAACAGGTTACAAAGCAAACGAAACCAATTTTAATAACTATTTTGGTAGAATCTATCAAGCTCGTTATATTTCTGGTGTAATTTCTGGTTTGAATATGACTCAAGGTGCTAATGCTGGATATGTATCTGCTTTCACAACAGAACTTGCAGAAACATGTTCGGGAATTAACTCATTTGCTTTAGGTGTACAATCAGTTAATCCTACTGCTACAGTTTATACAAAGAGCCTTTCAAGTTGGTTTAATCCAACCAATGAAAAAGCATTTGCAGAAGCATTACTTGGAGCTCCTTATAATTGTGAAGTAATTGCGCAACATTGCGATACAGCTAATCCTATGGTTGCAGCTAAAGCAGCTGGAATGAAAGGAATTGGTTATAATAGTGATATGTCAAAAACAGATGCTGGTGATGCAGTTCTTACTTCAGTAGTTTGGGATTGGGGTGTATATTATAAAGTAGCAACAAAAGCAGCTAAAGACGGAACATGGGCTGACTTTATGAAAGATAATCAATATTATTATGGTAGTTATAACAATGGTATGTGCCAAATTATCAAAGATAATTTAAGCGACAAAGATGCAGCTTATGTTGCAGCAGTAGAAGCTAAATATGCTGATGATAGTTGGGATGTATTCAGTGGCAAAGTATTATCATTTGATTATGATGCAGCAACAAAAACTTGTACAGCTACAGATACAAATAGTCCATTATTAAAGAATGACGACACAGCTACAGGTGTTATAGATGATAGCGTTATTAAAGGTTCTATGAATTATCTAATTAAAGGTGTAGTAAAAGTAGCCTAAATAATATACAAATAAATAAATAAAGAAAGAATTAAGGAATTAAATATGAAAGAACAAAATGCTATTGAGCTAAATAATATTACCAAAACATTTGGTAGTGTAGTAGCCAACGACAATATAAGTCTTTCAGTAAGGCAAGGCGAGATTCTCGCCTTGCTTGGCGAAAATGGAAGTGGTAAAACCACTTTAATGAACATGCTATCGGGTGTATACAAACCCGATAGCGGTTCTATTTTCGTAAATGGAAAGCAAGTATCAATACAATCCCCTGAAGACAGTAAAAAATTGGGGATAGGAATGGTACACCAACATTTTAAGTTGGTGGAAGTTTTGAGTGCAGCCGATAATATTTGGATGGGGGTTGAATTACCACCATATAACTTAAATGAAAAATTAAAAGTTATTAATAATATCGAATTTGATGTTGCAAAAGATAAAAATAAATTTTTATATAATCTAAAAAAAGTTTTGAAAGATACAAAAGAAGTACTTGCTTGTGCTTTTTATCATATTAAAAATTCTTTCCTATCTAAGAATAGGAACGATGCAATAAAAGATATGGCAAGCAAATTTGGGTTTGAAGTAGACCCTACTAAATTCGTATATGATATGGCTGTTAGTGAAAAACAGACCATTGAAATAATAAAAGTGTTATATTATGGTGCTAAAATTATAATTTTAGATGAACCTACTGCAGTACTAACAGTGCAAGAAATAAATAAGTTGTTTAGTATATTAAGAGAAATGAAAAAGCAAGGTCATTCTATAATTATTATTACACACAAACTTAATGAAGTAATGGATATTAGTGATAGAGTAGCTATACTTAGAAAAGGGCAATATATAACTACAGTAAATACAAGTGAAACAAATGAAAAACAACTTACTGAATATATGGTAGGGCACAAAGTTGATTTGAAAATTGAAAGACCTGAAGTAGTTCACGATAAGCCTTTATTAGAAATTCGTGACTTGACTATAAATAATGATGAAGGCACTACTGCCATAAAAAAAGTAAATTTTTATATTCGTGGTGGAGAAATTTTGGGAATTGCGGGAATATCCGGTTGTGGACAAAAAGAACTTTGTGAAGCAATAGCGGGATTACGACCGATTGTTAGCGGAGAAATTAATCACAAAGGCGATAGTATAATTGGGTTAAAGCCAGAACAAATTATTGATAAAGGCATTTCTATGAGTTTTATTCCTGAAGATAGATTAGGAATGGGACTTGCACCTAGTTTGTCAATTACCGATAATATGATGCTCAAAAATTATAATGATACGCCTTGGTACAATCCAATTGTTGATAGAAAAAAAGCAAGGCAAGAAGCAAATAAAATTATTAAAGAACTAAAAATAGTAACGACATCGTCAGAAACACCTGTACGATTGTTATCTGGTGGTAATGTACAAAAGGTTTTGGTAGGCAGAGAAATAAAAGCAGGTCCAAATGTTATAGTAACTGCTTATCCTGTCCGTGGACTTGATATAAATTCCAGTTATGCAATTTATAATATTCTTAACGAACAAAAGAAAAATGGAGTAGGAATTTTATTTGTCGGTGAAGATTTAGATGTAATGTTGGAATTATGTGATAAAATTCTTGTTCTATGTCACGGTAAAGTTATGGGTGTAGTTCACTCATATAAAACAAATAAAGAAGAACTCGGATTAATGATGACAGGTAGTCTTGATTTGAATGAAATAAAGATTGATAAAGCATTTGGAATTGCAAAAGATACAAATATAAATAAGGGGGTAAATAATGAAGTTAAATAAAAGTGGAAATACTTCAATTAAAGAACCTCTAATACGAGTTGCAAAAAGAGATAAATTAAAATGGTGGCAAAATATTTTATTCTATGTTGGCGCAATACTTATTGCACTTATTGTTGGTGGAATTTTTATTTCTGCAATCGGGCAAAATCCTTTTTCATATTATGCACAAGTTATTGCTGGTAATTTTACAAATAACATTTATATAAAGCATTATTTAGAAATAATAGTACCATTACTAATTACTTCTCTTGGAGTGTCAGTAGCCTTTAAGATGAAGTTTTGGAATATTGGTGGTGAAGGTCAATTTATTATGGGCGCAATTATGGCAGCTACTTTAGCTACAGTAATAGGTGATACGCTTCCTAGTTGGCTAACAATAATTATAGTGTTATTATTTGGAATTATAGGTGGTGGTTTGTTTGGTGCGATGGTTGCTATATTAAAAGTAAAATTTAATACTAATGAAACTTTACTTACATTAATGTTAAACTATGTTGCATTATATTTACTTGCCTATTTTAAAAATGTTGATTTTTATAAACAACTAGATGTAGGTGCGTTTTTAGATTTTAGAAAATTGCCAAAGAATGCTTGGTTGCCAACTATTGGTAGCGGAATTTTTACATTTGATATTACAATTATTTTTGCATTAATTATGGTAGTATTGTTATTCTTTTATTACAATTATACAAAACACGGATATGAAATTAATGTAATAGGAGATAGTCCAAATACAGCTAGATATGCTGGAATGAATGTTAAATGGATTATTATTAGAACCGCATTTTTATCGGCTGGTATTATTGGACTTGCCGGTGCTTTCCATGTAATCGGGTCTTCCGCAAATCATATGCTTAGTGAGAATATAACAGGTGGAGTAGGTTGGACGGGCATCATTGTTGCTTGGCTAGCAAAATTGAATCCATTTGGAATTTTAATAGCAACAGGACTTTTAGGTTTGTTACAAAATGGTAGTTCGGTAGCCGAAAGTACTATGCATATATCTTCATCTTCAGCAGATATAATTCAAGGAATAATTCTATTCACTGTATTGGCAATGGATTTCTTTGTTAGGTTTAAAGTAATTATTAGAAAGAAAAATAAGAATGGAGAAAATACGGTAGAAGTAGAAGAAAATAAAGTTGTATCAGATAATGTTGTTACAAGTGAAATTAGTAAAGAGGAGGTAACAGAATAATGAATGCAAATATAATGATTATTGTTACTTTCTTATTTTATGCTGTTAGACACAGTATTCCATTATTACTTGGTACAACTGGAGAAATACTACACGAAAAATCAGGCAGCCTTAATCTAGGTATTGAAGGAATTATGGCAGTTGGTGCAATAATAGGATATTTAGGAGCTTGTGCTGCAAATAATTTATTTATTGGGTTAATTGTTGCATTTTTGGCTGCGGGCGTTTGTGGATTAATTTATGCTTTCCTAACAGTTACAATGCAAGCTAATCAAAATGTTACAGGCCTTGCACTCACAATTTTTGGTGTTGGTTTTTATCGTTTTATTGGGCAAGCGCTTCGTTCACAATCAAAATTCCCTCAATTATCAAAAAGTAAGAATTTAGTAAATTCAATTACAGACAGTGGAATACCAGGACTTAGAGATATTCCTTATGTCGGAAAATTATTGTTTTCATATAATATATTCGTATATTTAGGAATTTTTATTGCAATAGTTTGTTGGATTTATATTAAATATTCAAAACAAGGATTAAGAATGAGAGCTGTAGGTGAGAATCCCGCAGCAGCCGATGGCGCAGGAGTAAATATAAAGACAGTAAGATATGTCAATATAATAATTGGTGCGGGTATTTGCGGAATTGGTGGTTTGTATCTAGCGTTAATTACAAATTCAGGCGAATGGAATACTAATTGGATTAATGGTTTTGGTTGGATAGCTATTGCATTGGTTATATTTGCTAATTGGTCACCAGCACGTGCAATATGGGGCTCATTTGTATTTGGTTTGTTCTATGCACTACAATCTTGGAAAGGTAATTTGGCTGCGGTTTTCCCTAAAGTTTTAGGTTGGATGGGAGCTATTCCAAATGAATTCTATCAAATGTTGCCATTTATAATAACTGCATTAGTATTGATATTTAGTTCTATCAGGAAAAAGAAATCAGGACAACAACCAGCAGCAATGGGACTCAATTATTTTAGAGAGGATAGATAATAAATTGATAAAAATAAATTTAAATAATTTAGGATTATTTTATTGCATTTTGATGCAATAACCGGGTTATTTGATAAAAAAAATTGTAATATAAATATAATATTTATGTATAGAAAATGTAAATTAATATAAAAATAATAAAATATAGTTAAAAATTAATGACAATAAAACAAATTAAATATATAATGAAGTCAATACTAAATTAAATGAGGGTAAAATGATTAAAGCAATTGTTTATAATTCGAATACTGGGTTTACAAAAAAGTATGCAGATATGCTATCTGAAAAGTTGGGCATTCCTTGCTATGAAGGGGAAAAAGCACATTATGTTTTGGTGGCAACAGATGAAATTATTTTTATGAGTTGGATTAGTGCTAATAGACTTAAGGGATATACGCATATAAGGCGTTCTTATAAGATAAAAGCTATTTGTGCAGTCGGTTTGGGCGAAGAAAGTGAAATGACACGTAATAAAATTATAGAAAACAATAAAATTAAAGAAAGTATTCCATTTTTCTATTTAAGGGGAGGAATGGACAAAACAAAACTTACTGGTTTTAATAAATTTGCAATTAATATAATTGAGAAAATAGTAGAAAAATCAAATAAAAAAGAATCAAAAGATGATAATGGTATGCACAATGATATTAGAGAAGGTGCTGACTATGTCGATGAAAACAACTTAAATATAATATTAACCTGGTTCGAAGCAAATAATAATTAATCCTTAAAGTAGTTATTAAAAATTTAATTTTAGTTAATTAAATAACAAATAAAAAGGAATTTAATATATTATGTATAAATTGGAAATGCATTTACACACAAAAGGAAATAGCTCTTGTGGTAAGGAAATGCCTATAAAAATTATTGAGAGATATAAAAAGGCAGGCTATGACGGAATAGTTTGTACTAATCATTTTAATAAATACATTTTTTATAAATACTTTCGTAATTATAAAACCACTGAAGATAAAGTAAATAAATATTTGGAAGCATACTATGAGTTATACAAATATGGAGAAAAAGAGGGCATAGACATTTTTTTTGGTGTAGAACTTGCACTTTTAAATGATGACTATCACAATCATGTTCGTCCAAATTGTGCTGAATTATTGGTATATGGAATAACAGTGGAAGAATTCAAAAAATACAATGTAAAATTAGCAAATATGAATTATGAAAAATTCTATAATTTTGCTGATGAGAATAATTGGTTAGTTGTCCAAGCACATCCTTTCCGTGCCAGAACAAAACTTGTTGACCCAAAATATTTACACGGACAGGAAGCATACAACGGACATCCATTCCATAATAATAGAAATGACCTTGCTCTTGAAAGGGCAGAAGAATTTGGTTTAATAAAAACGGCAGGAAGTGATTTTCACGCATTGAATTATGAGGGTACGGGATTAGCTTTTGAAAGAAAAGTTACTAGTGAACAAGATTTAGTTAAATTATTGAGGACAACAAAACCTCAAATATTTAAGAGAAAAGAGGGGAATTTATGAATTTAGCAACAAAATTAACATTAAGCAGAATTTTATTAATACCTATTATGTTGGTATTTTACTTTGTTAACTTTCCATATCATTATTTGGTTACAGCCGTAATATTTGTATTAGCTAGTTGTACAGATTTTTTAGACGGATATGTAGCAAGAAAGCGTGATGAAGTAACGACTTTAGGCAAATTTCTTGACCCAATAGCCGATAAATTATTAGTTGTAGTAGTATTGTTTATGATGATAGGCGGAAATTTTCTATTTATGCCGAAAATAGTTACTATAATTTTTGCTTGTTTAATAATGGGTAGAGAACTTATTATAAACGCATTTAGACTAATAGCAGTAGGCGGTGGAATTATTATTCCAGCGGATAAATGGGGTAAGTTAAAGACTGTTTGTTTGAATATAGCAATGCCTCTTATGTTATGTAATTTGCATAAAATAATCAGTGTAATTGGTTGGATTTTGTATGCACTTGGTACTATACTTACAATTTTAAGTGGAATTAATTATATTGTAAAAAATAAAGAAGTTTTAAAACTAAAGTAACAATAATAGTATTGAATAAAAAAACACAAATTAATTTTTGAAAAATATATTAAAACTGTCCTAAATATACATTTTTATTAGGGCTTTTATCTATTTATTAGTATTGACTTTTAGTATAAAAAATTGTATAATATATAAATATATATTAAAGAACTTGATGTCGAAGGAGGACATAATAATGGCAAAAGTAAATTTAGATTGGAAAACAGCATATAGTTTTATTACTGATGCGTTTGTTGGTGCAGGAGTACCTAGAGAAGATGCAGAAATTTGTACTGATGTACTTTTAGAAAGTGATAAAAGAGGTATAGAAAGTCACGGCTGTAATAGGTTCAAACCAATTTATATAGATAGAATTAAAGCTGGTATCCAAAATCCAGTTACTAATTTTGAAATAGTTAGAGAAACCCCAACTACAGCAGTAGTTGATGGACACGACGGAATGGGTCAAGTTATTGGCTTTAAATCAATGTCACTTGCTATCGAAAAAGCTAAAAAATATGGAATGGGTATGGTAGCTGTTCGTAATTCTTGTCATTATGGTATTGCTGGATATTATCCAAGTATGTGCATAAAAGAAGGTATGATAGGAATGACTGGTACTAATGCTAGACCTAGTATTGCCCCTACATTTGGTGTAGAAAATATGTTAGGAACAAATCCACTAACTATAGGTTTTCCTACAGATGAGGAATTCCCATTTATTATAGATTGTGCTACAAGTATATCTCAAAGAGGTAAAATAGAATATTTTGCTAGAATGGGAATGGACACCCCTGCTGGTATGGTAATTGGTAGAGATGGTAGTACATTAACAGATAGTAATCAAATTTTGAAAGATTTACAAACAGGCAAAGCCGCTCTTGCTCCATTAGGTGGTGTAGGTGATGAACTAGCAGGTTATAAAGGATATGGATATGCAACAGTAATTGAAATACTAAGTGCAGCATTACAACAAGGTAATTACTTGAAGATGCTTACAGGTATTGGCGCTCAAGGCGAAAAAGTACCTTTCCATCTTGGACATTTCTTTATTGCAATTGATACTAATGCTTTTATGGGCGTAGAAAGTTTCAAAAAGACAGCTGGTAATATTTTGCGTGATTTACGTAATTCTGAAAAAGCACCAGGTCACGATAGAATTTTTACAGCCGGTGAAAAAGAATATGATGTTTGGCAAAAAAGAAAAGATACAGGCGTTCCTATAAATGACGCAGTACAATTAGAAATGATAACAGTTAGAAATGATCTAGGTTTATCTCAATACACATTCCCATGGGAAAAATAAAGGAGATAATATAATAATGGATTATGCAAAAGAATCTTTACGACTTCATAGTGAGTGGAAAGGAAAATTAGAAATAACTTCACGAGTTCAAGTAACCAATAAAGATGAACTTAGTTTAGCTTATACTCCAGGTGTTGCGCAACCTTGTTTGGAAATTCAAAAAGATATTAACAAATCTTATGAACTTACAAGAAGGTGGAACTTAGTAGCCGTTGTTACTGACGGCACAGCAGTGCTAGGATTGGGAGATATCGGTCCTGAAGCAGGAATGCCTGTAATGGCAGGTAAATGTGTCTTATTTAAAGCATTTGCCGATGTCGA
>Ga0172378_10000849_pt1 | contig 27718 bp, 20 predicted proteins | sample GrowelOW332metaG_FD_119755 | JGI IMG/M metagenome (GOLD analysis project Ga0172378, IMG submission 119755) | Groundwater microbial communities from an aquifer near a municipal landfill in Southern Ontario, Canada - Pumphouse #3_1 metaG | ecosystem: Environmental > Aquatic > Deep subsurface >...
AGGCTGGCTTTATGTCTTTTCATTTATCATTCTCTATCTTCTGCTTGAGGCCTGTTACAGTATTAATGATATCGGCTACTGGTCTTTTATCACTACTCTTACTTCTGATGAAAAAAGAAGAGGTGAGATTCTTTCCTGGGCTAGTGTCTTTCTGATTGCTTCCTCCTATTTTGTTGCCTCCATTGCTCCGGCTATTACGGCTAGCAACCCCAAAGAGAATATGACTATTCTGGGAACCATTCTCATCATATTCAGCTTTGTCAGTCAGCTGATTTTTGTTCTTACTATGAAAGAAAGAAAAGAAACTCTTCCCCTTACCCAAGAAAAATCCCGGATTGATTTTCTTCAGCCAATGAAGATTCTCTTCTCAGACCGGCAATTAAGACTAACGACTTTAGTCATGTTCATGATTTCCTTAGCTCAGTTCTGTGTCATTGGCAACAGTGCCAACTATTTCTATTACGAATATGGCTATGGCGGATTTCTCGATAGTGGCTATCAGGGATCAATGTTCTCCGGCGGAATGGTTTCCTTTATCTTCATTATCTGTTACGGTCTTGGCTATCTGATTTCTCAGATCTGTCTTCCACCCCTGATGAAAAGATACTCCAAGAAAAAGATTCTCCTCTTCTCATTGATCGCAATGACTGGAATCTATCTATTGATGTTTTTCTTCGGATTCTCTTCCGGAAATGAAATATCTCTGTTTATTATGTCATTCTGCATTGCCTTCTTTTATGGTCTTTGTTACACTATCGTGTCTATCAATACAAATGATGGGGTTGAATACTACCAGTATCACTATCATCAGAGAAAAGATGGGACAATTCAGTCATTCCGTGCCTTTGGCGTCATTCTGGCTACCGCCGGACAGACCGGTGTCTTCTATATCTTCATGCTTCTTGGAGGACTTAGTGACATCAATTCTTCTATTGCCAAGGCCGAAGCTGAGAAAATGAGCGGGGAATTGGCTTTTGATTCAGCCACCTCATTCAATTCTTATATCAATAATGAGATTATTCATCTCAATGACATTACTTCTTCAATGTGGGTCTATCGGTCTGAATTAACTATTCTGCCAATGCTTTTGGTTGTCGCTTCCGTCTTAGTCACGGTCTTCTTTGTCAAAGTCAATGACGAGAAGTACTTTGATTCAATGGTTCATTCAATACAGAAACAGGAAATCCAAAATGAAACTATCTGAAAAGACTTTTAAGGGAACAAACGTTCCCCGTTCTACTTTGATTACCTATTCCATCTCAGCTTTTTTCTATGAGGCCTTTTTTGAATTCATCACGCTTTTCGCTATCCTCTATGTTCAGCTGGCTAGCCCCATCACCGCCACTGGTGATCCTTCACAGTACTCATTGATGCTGATGGTGGTAGTTTTTGGTTTAGTCGTCATCAAAATTATGACTGCCTTCTTCTACACCATGGCCGGTCATCTTCTGGAAAAACTGGTTCTGAAGATTGGAAAATACCGAGGATTCATTATCTACGGCTCGATTACCACTTCATTCTTCTTTGTTCTGCTTTTCTTTGTGGCTCCCTTATTCTCAGGCTGGGTCTATGTCTCTTTATTCATTATCTTCTATATCCTGATGGAATTATGCTATGCCTTCAATGACATTGCTTTCTGGGCTTTCCTCAATACTCTTACTCGTAATGAGAAGAAAAGAGGAGTTATTTCCTGTGCTGTCAATGCTTTCTCCGGTGCCGGCTGCTATTTGGTAGCCTCACTTTCACCAGCCATCACCGCCGGTGATGCCAAAAAGAATCTTTCAGTCTTTGCCCTAGCTCTGGTTGTCTGCTATCTTATCTGCCAATTGATTTTGGGTTTCGTTATGTATGAAAGAAAAGAAGATGAAATCACCGCTGAAGAAGTCAAAATTCTGAAGGAATCAAATATTTTTTCACCTTTCAAGATACTTTTCTCTGATGGTCAGATATTCATGACTATCGGTGTTTTCTTCCTGCTCTTCTTGGCTCAGGACTGCCTGATTGCCAATTCTTCAAATTATTTCTACTTTGAATATGGCTATGGCTCCTTTACCGACAGTGGCTTTGGCAATGAGCTGAAGAGCGGAGGATTCATGTCCTGTGTCTTCATTATTGTCTTTGGCATTGCCAATGTCTCAAGCACTATTGTCTATCCTTTCTTTGCCAAACGCTTCACCAAAAAACAGATCATGATCGCCTCAGGAACCATTGTCGCCCTGATCTATCTCTTCATGTTCTTCTATGCTTTCAGAAGAGGCCATGAGATTTCCTTGTTTGCTGCCGCCTTCTGTCTAGCTTTCTTCCACGGAATGATTTATTCCTGCATGTTCCTCAACTGCATCAATTCCAGCGAGTATTATCAGTACAAATACCATGCCCGAAGGAATGGCGATATCATTTCTTTGAAGAATGTGGCCATGATTATGGCCAGTGCTATTCAGACCGGTCTTCTTTATTTGTTCCTCTTTGCTTCCGGACTACTGTCTGCCAATTCCAGTATTGGTTCCTATGAGGCCTTGAAAGCCAGCGGAGAAGAAATTCCGGACTTCATCAATGCCGTCAATCAGGCCATCATCGATAGCTCACAAAGCTATTCCAATGATGTCTATCTTTCCGGAATCACTTTGCTTCCAATGATTCTGACCGTCATTGCGGTCATCATCACTGTCCGAAAAATAAAAGTCAATGATGAAAAGAACTATCAGCTTTATGTTGAAGATATTATGGAGAGAGAAAAGGCTCTGAAAGCTGAAAAAGCCCAAGAGAATAAAATTTCCAAATAAAAAAATCCCGGAAGTCTTGTCAATTTCAGCTACAGGCTTAAAATAGAAGGTAGTCGTTTTTTTAGGAGGCATCCATGGATCAGCTGCTTTCAAGATTTTTAACTAGGATTGGTGTCACTGATCTGACTCCTTTTTCCCAAGGATCATTCAGCCGTCTTGAGAATGACAAAGAGAATAACCGTATCATCTGTACGATGCATTTTCCTCAGTATCTCGACTATGAGGCCTATGAGACCCTTTTTGATACCATAAATGATTTTGTAATCAAGGGTGGCTTTTCTGTCCGCCTTGATTTTTCCTATGATGACGAAGAAAAAAGGATTGAAGAAATCCTTGAACAGTTCAAGGAAAAGAAAAACTGCAATCTTTTGGATGATGTCCGCTTTTTTGAAGAAAAGAAAATCCTTTTCTACTATCTTTCGGCTGCCAGTGCTGTCGAAATAGCTGATGAAACCCGACTTCTGAAAGACTTCTTTGACTCTATATCTTCTTCCTATCAGGTCCTCACTCAGGAGAAAGTCTATATCAACAATGATTTCTCCCAGAAGCGTGAAAGAGAGTATCAGGAGAAGAGCCAGCAGGCCGTCAGCAATTACCGCCGTGAAATCGCAATTCAGACTTCCTATCAGCCCTGCAAGATCAAAGACATCGAGAATTTCCGCATGGTCATTGTCGAAGGAACTATCTTCAAGATTGAGGATAAAATCATCAAGAAGAACAATCATACTTTCCGAACCATCGAGTATTCTGATGGCTCTGACAGTATTTCCTCTACTCTTTTCGAAGGCAAGAGAATGACCCTGGATGAGGTCAAGAAATACAATCCCGGAGTCAAGATCCGTGTCATGGGAAAACCTGACTACGATCAGTACGCTCATGGTGCCTTGGTTCTGAAGATTGACACTATCGAAGTAATCGAACCTGATCCACAGCGACAGGATACTTATCCTCGGAAACGAGTCGAACTTCATCTGCATACCAAGATGTCATCCTTTGATGGCTTAGCTAGCATCACTGACTATGCCAAAACTGCTAAACGCTGGGGACATAAAGCAATTGCTCTGACCGACCATGGTGTTGTTCAGGCTTTCCCGGAAGCTCAGAAAGCTCAGAAACCCACCGGACTGAAGATTATCTATGGAACTGAGCTCAATATGATTGATGACCAGCTCAATTTCATCTACAATCCTTCGGAAAAACTGCTTCATCATGAAACCTATGTTGTTTTTGATACGGAAACTACTGGCTTATCCTGCCGTTATGACCGACTGATTGAATTCGGTGCTGTCAAAATGGATCAGGCCGGACAGATACTTGATTCCATTGATTTCTTCATTAATCCGGATATGAAGCTTTCCGGTTTCTCGGTTGAAGTCTCTCATATCCGTCAGGAAGATGTCGATCATGGAAAATCTATTAAGAAAGCCCTGATCGATATCAAGGAATTCTTTGGCGACTCTATTTTAGTCGCCCATAACGCGGCTTTCGACTATGGCTTTGTCAATGAGGCTTTGAAGAATAACGGCATGGAACTGATCAAGAATCCAGTGATTGATACCCTGCCTTTATCCCGTTTCCTCTATCCTGATATGCGTTCCCATAGGGAAGAGGCTTTAGCAAGAAAACTGATGGTTGATTTTGATTCCACTGGTGCCCATCGAGCAAACTATGATGCTGAGCATTTGGCCTTGATTTTTTCAGCCATGCTTTCCGAACTCAGCAAGAAGGCTCCGGAATTCAAGACCCATGCCTCTTTAGCTAACCTTCCTATCACCAAGGAAATGATGTTATCCACCCATCCCTTCCATGCTACTGCCTATGTCAAGAATATGCAGGGGCTGAAAGATCTTTACCGTATTGTCTCTTATTCCAGTACCGAATACATCACCAATGATGGTACACCATTATGTCCGAGAAGCTATCTGGAAAAATACCGCGAGAATCTGATTATCGGCTCGGCCTGTCTCAATGGAGAAGTCTGGGAAGCTGCCATCACCAAATCCAAAGAGGCTTTGGCTGAAAAGATTTCCCATTATGACTTCATTGAAATCCAGCCTCCTGAAAACTACATCTACGAAGTTCACAAAGGTGAACTGAGCAGCATGGAGGAAGTTAAGAGAATCAGCCGTGACTTGATTGATACGGCTAAGTCTCTGGGAAAGATTGTCTGTGCTACCGGTGACTGCCATTATCTCAATCCGGAAGACAAGATCTACCGAGATGTCTTTATTTCCTCAAAAGGACTCAAAGGTGCCAGACATCCTTTGAATCTGGCTCCCTATGATTCAGCCAGCGACCAGAAAAAGAAAGCCTGGTACAGTCATCCTCTAAGCAATCCTGATCAGCATTTCCGGACTACGGATGAGATGATCAAGTGTTTTGACTATCTCGATAATCTGGCTCTCCAGGAAGAAATTGTCATTGACAACACCAATAAGATTGCTGACATGATTGATGAAGGCATCAAACCGACCAAGACCGGACTTTTCCCTCCGAAGATTGAAGGCAGTGAGAAGATGCTCACTGACCTGACTTATAAAACTGCTAAGGAAATGTATGGAGACCCCTTGCCTGAGGTCATTGCCCAGCGATTGGACACTGAACTTCATGGTATTATCGATAACGGCTATTCCGTTATTTACTGGCTGTCTTCCATGATTGTCCGCTGGTCCAATGAAAACGGCTTTTAGATTGGTTCAAGAGGTTCAGTCGGATCATCTCTAGTTGCCACCATGTCAGGAATTACGGAAGTCAACCCTCTTCCTCCTCATTATCTCTGCCCTAAGTGCCATTATCTGGAATGGGCTGATCCTAAGCAGTATGGTTCCGGATTCGATCTTCCGGCCAAAGTCTGCCCTCACTGCGGTGAAAAACTGATTGAAGACGGACAGAATATTCCTTTTGCTACCTTCTTGGGCTTCCATGCCGAAAAGGTTCCTGATATCGATCTTAACTTCCCATCAGATTTCCAGTCTATTGCTCACGAACATATGAAGGAAGAACTCAACAAGACCGGAAATACCTGCTTCAAGGCTGGTACTATTCAGACTACCCAGGATAAACAGGCCCGAGGCTATGTTTTAGGATATTTTGAGTCATTAGGCAAAGATACTTCTCAGATCAGAAATGCCGAAATTGACCGAATTGCCCAGGGATGTGTTGATGTCAAGCGTTCAACCGGTCAGCATCCTGGCGGTGTTATCGTTATCCCAGCCGGCATGGAAGCCTATGACTTCACACCGGTGCAGTTCCCAGCTGATGATCCTGATTCTTCCTGGATGACCACCCATTACGACTTCCATGCCATTCATGATAACGTTCTGAAGTTTGATATGCTGGGTCATGTTGACCCACAGGCTGTCAAGATGCAGTGCGATCTCTGCGGCATTCCTTTCACTCAGCTGCAGAAAGTCATTCCAATCTCTGATCCTGAGGCTCTTTCTCTTTTCTGGAGTTCGGATGCTCTTCATCTGAAGAAGAATATCCTGCAACAGGTGACTGGTGCTATGGGACTTCCGGAATTCGGAACGGAGAACGGAAGAAGAACTCTGATTGAGACCAAAGCCCGTTCCTTCTCTGATTTGGTCCGTATTTCCGGATTAAGTCACGGAACCAACGTCTATTCCGGCAATGCCAGAGACCTGATTCTCAATGACGGATATTCCTTAAGTGATGTCATTGCCTGCCGTGACGACATCATGATTGACCTTAACGAACTTTACGGAATGGATCTTTCCGATACCTTCACTTTGATGGAAATTGTCCGAAAAGGAAATTTCTGCCGTGCTGGATTTGAAGAAAAACGTGCTAAATACACAGCGATGATGAAGGAACACGGAGTTCCGGATAAATATATTGAATCCTGTGAAAAGATTCAGTATCTTTTTCCAAGAGGACATGCTGTTGCCTATGTTATGATGGCTGTCCGCTGTGCCTGGTTCAAGGTTCATCATCCCTTAGAGTACTATGCTACTTACTTTACTCTTCGCTGTGATGCCTATGATATCACCACCATGCTTAAAGGCATTGATGCCTGCATGAGGAAACTGACTGATATCAAGAACCGCTTAGCAACCAGACAGAAGGTGGAAACCAAGGAACAGTCTTTGATCAACACCTATGAACAGGTGATTGAGATGTATGACCGTGGATACAGCTTCTCAAAGCTTTCCGTCAATAAATCCCTCTCGACTAAGTTCTCAGTCGATAAGGATACTCAGACTGTCGTTCCTTCCTTCTCGGCTATTGATGGTGTGGCTTCTTCAGCCGGTGACCAGATTGTGGCTGCCAGAAATGATCATCCTTTCACCTCGGTTGAAGACTTAAAGGAAAGAGGTCATGTGTCTGATAAATTAGTGAAAATCTTTGAAGAACTGGATGCTCTTGACGGACTTCCGGAATCTGATCAGATGACTTTATTCTGATAGTAGCTCCCATAATGTTTCTTTAAACAATATGGGAGCTTTTTATTTTACTGAATAATTGTTTTTCTTGATGGAAGAAATGGAATAGAGAACTGATAAGCTTAAAAAATTATCGCAGCTGAAAGAATAAAAACTAAAAAAATTATTATTCTGCTAAAGTTTTTTTATTACATAATGTTGTTTTATGGTATCATTTAGTTGATCAAATGTGGGGGACTTTATTTAATCTCCGATTTTTGATACAATTGATAGGTATGCAAGTAACTATGAAAACAAATGAAAAGGTAGAAATTGGCTCTGTAAATATATCCATGAATGCTATCGCAGATCTCACCGGCATTACTGCCGCTTCTGTTTATGGTGTTGTGGGCTTAGTCAATAAGAAGAATTTTGCTAATCCCTTCAGTCAGTTCTTGAAGACTGAAGATTTTTCTGATGGTGTTTCTGACAAGAAATCCAAGAAGGGCTATGATGTTTCTCTTTATTTAGTATTATCGAAAGATATTAAAATAATCGAAGTTGTTTTTGAAATTCAGAAACAGGTTCGCTATGTCCTGACTAAGCAGTTCAGCATTCCATTTGAAATCATTAATGTCTTTGTTCAGGGCGTTAAGTAATTTTTGAAAGGCACAAAAAAATGATTAAAATAGATGGCGTTATACTTAAACAGATGATTATTTCCGGATCAAATAATCTTTATAATTCATATCCTGAAATCGATGCTCTCAATGTCTTCCCGGTTCCGGATGGTGATACCGGCACTAACATGAACCTTACCATGAGTTCAGGTGCTAAAGAAGTCTTCAACAAGAACGATTCCAGCATTTCTCAGGTAGCTAAGGATTTTGCCCGTGGCTTACTGATGGGTGCCAGAGGAAACTCCGGTGTTATTCTTTCCCAAATTTTCCGTGGATTTGCCGAAGGACTTGAAGGAAAAGACAGCGTTGATGCTGTTGAATTGGCGGATGCCTTTGTTTCCGGAAGAGAAGTTGCCTACAAGGCCGTTATGAGACCGGTCGAAGGTACAATTCTCACTGTTATCCGTGAATCAAGTGCTGCTTTATTTGAAAAAGCTGAAAAGAACATGCCCATTGATGTGGCATTGGATATTCTCTTTGAAGAATCTGAAAAATCACTTCAGAGAACTCCCGATCTTCTTCCTGTTCTTAAGGAAGTCGGTGTTGTCGATTCCGGCGGTGCTGGCTTATGCAAGATCATTGAAGGCTTTGCTAAGGCTCTTCACAACAAGATTGTTGAAAAGACCATGCCGACTGTCACTGAAAAGAATGAAAACTATTCTACTGGCAAACCTCAGGTTGATGCTGGTTTAGTTCAGGCCAAATTCGAACATAAGGAATTCGGTTACTGCACTCAGTTCTTAATGGAACTTCCTGATCAGGAAAAGCTGACTGATAAAAAGCTTTACAATGAGAAGAGATTCAAGGCTATGCTTGAAGCTCATGGTAACAGCATTGTCTATGCCAGAGTCGAAAATCTTGTCAAAGTTCATGTCCATACCTTAAAGCCAGGAAATATTCTTACCTATGCTCAGCAGTTTGGTGAATTCAAGCTGGTCAAGATTGACAACATGACTGAACAGCATGAAGAAATCATCCTTGAAGACAAGGAAATCAAGAAAGATGGCGGAATTGCCGAAGATAATGGTGCCAAGAAGATTGAAGTCACCACTTCCGCTCCGGTTGAAACCGTTCAGGAAGAAAAAGAATTCGGTCTTATTGCCGTTGCTGTCGGTGATGGTGTTGAAAGACTCTTTACTGAATTAGGTGTTGATTACTTAGTCACTGGCGGACAGACCATGAATCCTTCCACCGAAGACTTTGTCAAAGCCATTCATTCCGTCAATGCCAAGAACATCTTCATCTTCCCTAACAACGGAAATATCTTCTTAGCCGCCAAACAGGCTGGCGATATTGTCGAAGATGTCCATGTTGAAGTCATTCCTACTAAGACTATTCCGGAAGGATTGGTGGCCTGCATGGTCTTCAATGCCGGCGGAACTGTTGAAGACAATGTCTCCTGCATGACTGAGAACATCACTGGCATCAAGTCAGGTGAAGTTACCTATGCTATCAAGGACACTACCATTGATGGTGTTACTGTTGAAAAGGACAAGTTCATGGGCATTGCCAAGAAGAAGATTCTCTGCTGCCACGAAAATAAGATTGATACCTTGATGGATATGCTTGCTAACATGGTTGATGATGAATCTCAGATTATTACCATCATCACTGGCAAAGATGTCACTGATGAGGAAAAAGAAGAGGTTGATCAGAAGCTTCATGAGAAGTATGGTGACAATCTTGATATCAGCATTGAATACGGCGGTCAGCCCGTCTATTCCTTCTTTGTCTCTGTTGAATAACTGAAAGTAAGACTATCATTCTGTTAAAAAACAGATGGTAGTCTTTTTTTATGGAAAAAGAATGAAAATAAGGATTTTTCAGTTGAGAATGGTCCGGATTTGCTAAGAAAAAATGTAATCTGTTCAGACAATCTATTACTTATTTCCTCCTTTCGCTTATAATATACTTATGAATCAAAAAGACTTTTACCAGGCACTGAATATCACCGAAGACCAGCTTTTGACTATTTTTCCTTCCCGGTATGAGTCGTTGAAACTCACACCCTTAGAAAAAGAGCCGATTGACCGGAAAAGATACGTTCTTTTGGGAACAATCCGCAATCTCAAATGCTCAAATTCCCGAGCTGCTTCCATTATCCGTTTTACGTTGGAATTTGAAACCGGAAGAGTCATTCCCCTGCTTTTGATCAATCAGTCTTTCTATTTTCAGAAACTGACTAAAGGCGGAAGAATGGTCTTTGTCTGTTATTACTCCGATAACCGGAAGGCTTTTATTGTCTCATCGGCTGTTGATACTGATTCCTATTATGTCATCACCGGAATCAAGCCGTGTTACTCTCTTCCCCGGGGTGTCAGTCAGTCTTATTTTGCAAACCAAATCAAAAAGAAACTATCCTATCCGACTCAGGATGGCTGCTTTCTTTCCTCGCTGCCGAAGAAACTAATCAACAAATATCAGCTGATGGATCGTTATTCCGCTTTCCGCTGCGTCCATCTTCCTAGGAATGATCAAGATCTTCTTAAAGGTCTGAGAGTCTTTAAATACGAAGAAGCCCTTCATTACTGTGTTAACGCCCTTATTCTGAAAAAAGAAGCTGACCTGAGGAAAAAGAGCTTAGTGAAAAAAATCGAACATAGTGCTGTCAATTCCTTTGTCAAAAATCTTTCCTACAAGCTGACTCATGATCAGCTTCAGGCGGTCCGGGAGATTGTCCTAGATATGGAATCCGATAAAGTGATGTACCGTCTGCTTCAGGGAGATGTCGGAACCGGTAAGACCATAGTTAGTTTTGTAGTTTTATTCGCAAACTATCTCCGTGGCTCTCAGGGCTTACTGATGGCTCCGACCTATGAACTAGCTTTACAGCATTTCAATAACGCCGTCAAAGTCTTTAAAGATTACGGAATAAACATAGCTTTTCTTTCCGGAAATTTGTCGACAAAAGAAAAAAACCTCATCATCAGCCAACTGAAAGATGGAACCATTGACATTCTCATCTCTACTCATGCCTCTATCTCCAAAAATGTGGAATTCAAAAATCTTTCACTTTCAATCATTGATGAACAGCAGAGATTCGGTGTTACTCAGCGAGAGGAAATACTGAAAAAAGGTGAAAGTGCCGATCTTCTGATGATGTCGGCAACTCCTATCCCCAGAACTCTATCCCAGATTATCAATTCTGACATTGATGTCTCTACTCTCAATGAATTCCCTTCCGGAATCAGAAATGTCAGAACCGGTGTTGTCCGGTCCTCAGATCCTCTTATCAGGGAAGCAGTCTTAAAAGCTTTGGAATCACACCGACAGGTTTTTGTCATTGCTCCCAAGATTGAGGAAGGATCTCTGAAGACTTCATCAGCCAATAGCATCTACACCGATTTCTGTGAAAGATTCTCGGCGGAGAAATGTCAGTTACTGCACGGAAAAATCAAAAAATCCGAACAGGAGAAAATCTATCACGATTTTCTCTCCTTTGAGAAACCTATTCTGGTATCTACCACCATTGTTGAAGTCGGAATTGATGTTTCAAGTGCCGGATTGATGATTGTCTATGATGCTAACTTTTTTGGTTTAAGCTCACTTCATCAGCTGAGAGGAAGAATCGGACGTTCCGGTGACTTTGCTTTAGCCTTATTGGTTTATGATGGCGAAGATCAGCAGGCTATCGATAAACTGAATTATCTGGCTGATAATTCCGATGGTCTGAAGATATCGGAATATGATTTGAAAATGCGAGGATCTGGATCTTATTCCGGAGAAAGGCAATCCGGAAAAAGTGAACTGAAAGTCTGTAACTTTGTCTCCGACTACAATATCTTCCTGGCTGCCAAGGAAGATGCTATAGAACTGCTTAAAGCTCCTGATGAAAAAGAAAATTCGGATTATCTGGATTCTCTGAAAGATTTAGGCACTGCCAACATAACTTAAACTACAAACAATAAAGAATATTTGGTAAAATTATATATATGTCATAAAAGAGGTGAACATGATTACAATTGCAATTGATTTGATGGGTTCTGACTTAGGATACGAAGAATTATCCAAATCTGTTATTCAGTATCTGAATGAGGAAAAGGATAGACGTGTCATTCTTTTCGGTGATCAGGAAAAAATCAAACCTCTTTTTGCTTCTATTGATTCCTCACGCTATGAGATTGTTCACTGTGAAGATGTCATACCAATGGAAATCAAACCCCTTGATTTCTTAAGATCAAAGAAGGCCAGTCTTTACAAGGCTATCGATGCCGTCAGAAACGGAAAGGCCGATGCCATTCTTACTGCTGGTTCTACCGGTGGATTTGTTACCGGCTGTTCCATGCTTCTGAAAAACATTGAAGGTGTCACCAGAAGTGGTTTATGCACGCCTTTCCCAACTGCCAAAGAAGGAAAAGGAACCGTCATTCTTGATGTCGGTGCCAGCAATGTCAATCAAAGCGAAGATATCTATGGTTTTGCCAGAATGGGAAGAATCTACTGCCAGAATGTTCTGGATATGGAGAACCCTTCTACTTTTGTTCTTTCTAACGGAACAGAGGAAGGAAAAGGAACTGATGAAATCATTGGTGCCTACAAACTTCTTAAAGACAATAATTTCCCTAATTTCCAGGGAAATGCTGAAGCCAGAAATGTCCTTGACGGCAATCATGATCTGATTGTCACTGGTGGTTTCTGCGGAAATATCTTCTTAAAGGCTACTGAAGGCATGGCCAGCATCATGAATGGACTGATTAAGCAGTCCTTCAAGAGAAGTCTTCTGACCAAAATCGGTTATCTTTTCTCCCATAAGGGTTTTGATAAGATGAAGGAAATCATGGATTACCGCCGTTTTGGCGGAGCGATTCTTTTAGGTGTCAATGGTGTTGCCATTAAGGCTCACGGAAATTCCAATACCTATGCTTTCTATATGGCTATCAAAGTAGCTGATCAGATGGTTAAGTCGGATATTGTTAACAAGATCAAGAAAGAATTCGAACATCAAGATGAAAAGCAAGCTGACTGAAACTCTAGAAAAGTTTGCCATCGTTCCTAATGATATCTCTCTTTATGAGCAGGCTTTTACCCACGCTTCCTATACTAACGAACATCCTGAATCCTTAAGCTATGACCGCTTAGAATATTTAGGAGATTCTATTTTGGATATGGTTATTGCCGATTTTCTTTTCACTGCCTATCCCAAAGCCAATAGCGGACTGCTTTCTAAGATGAGGGCCTGTCTGGTTGAAGGCAAGACTTTAACCGAGTTTTCCGAAAAACATTTCGATTTTCCTTCTTTAGTCCGATATTCGGTCGGAGAGAGCGGAAACACTAAGTTCCATAAGAAGATACACGAAGATATTTTTGAAGCCTTTATTGCCGCCTGCTATCTAGATCAGGGCTATCTTTTCACGCGAAACCTCCTGTGGCATATTTATGCTCCCTTGGTTCAGCAGGCATACGACAAGGCTCAGCAGTCAGACAGCAAATCCAGACTTCAGGAATTACTGTCATCCAATATCACTTATGTGAAGGTCAGTTCCTCAAATCTAAATTCTGAGGATGTTCAGTATGTGGTTGAAGCCAGGGTCGGAAGTGCGGTCCTTGGTGTTGGACAGGGTCACAACCTGAAAGAGGCAGAAACCAATGCTGCCAGTGATGCCTTAAAAAAGAAAGTAGGTAACTGATAATGGGATTATTAAACTTCCTCAAAGAAAAATTCTCACATCGTAAAGATAAAGAAACAGAAAAGACTGAAGAACCTTTAAAAAAGGAAGAGGCAGTCAAAACCGAAGAGAAACCAAAAAAAGAAGAACCTGTTCCTGAAAAAGAAATTGCTATTGAGAATAAATATGTTGCCGGACTTGATAAATCAAGAGTCGGATTTACTGACAAGCTGAAAAAGCTTGCCAAAGCCAACAAGGTTATCAATGCCGATTATTTCGATAGCCTGGAAAGAATTCTTATTGAAGCTGATGTTGGGGTTTCCCTTTCTATCGAATTGATTAAGGAAACCAGCATTGAAGCCAGTGCCAATGAAATCACTGATCCTGAGAAGCTCAATGAGCTTCTCATTGATAAGATGTTTGTCGGCTATGCCAACAAAGGCGGAACTTTTTCCACTGAAATCAGTTATGCCTCTGAAGGTCCGACTGTCGTCTTTATGTGCGGAGTCAATGGCGGAGGCAAGACAACTACGGTTGCCAAACTTGCTAACCGTTACAAGAATTCCGGTAAGAAGGTGCTTTTGGTAGCCTGTGATACTTTCCGAGCCGGAGCTGTCGAACAGCTCGACTTCTGGGCTCAGAAAGTCGGAGTCGACTTATTGACCCGTCCTAACAGCGATCCTGCCTCTCTTTGCTATGATGCTCTGAAGAAGGCTAAGGATGAAAATTATGATATGGTTATTGTTGATACGGCTGGCAGACTTCAGAACAAGAAGTCTTTAATGGATGAATTATCCAAGATGGTCCGTGTCATGAAGAAAGTCATTCCTGAAGCTCCGCATGAAACTCTTCTGGTCATTGATGCCAATACCGGACAGAATGGCATTGATCAGGCTAAGGTCTTCAAGGAAGTTGCTGCCATCAGCGGAATTGTCATTACCAAGATGGATGGCACCTCCAAAGGCGGTATTATTCTTTCTATTCGTGATCAGCTGGCATTGCCGGTTAAATTCATTGGATTAGGTGAAAAAATGGATGATTTAGAAGAATTCGATCTTGATAAGTATCTCTATGGTCTGCTTATCGGAGACGAGAAGGAGTAACAATCCATGAATATGATTATTTCTTTGGCAATATTCATGTTAGTCAATATTGTCATATCGACCGTTATGATGCTGATTATTCCTAATTACATCATTGCCACCATGGCAACCTCAGTGATTCTTTCCTTCCTCTATTCTGTCTTTGCTGTCGTTCCCTTTGATAGGCTTCATTTCTACAAGTACCAGAATTTCTGGAAATTCTTCTTCGGTCTTTCCATTGCTTTCCTCCTCTTTGACTGCATCTCATTCATTATCTGATTATGGCAAAAAACACTGAAAAAGAGAAAGATACTCTTGAAAAAAAGGAATATTACGGAAACCTTCTGACAATCTATGGAAAACTGCTTTCTAAAACCATTCTCGATAGAATGACTTCTTGCTACCTGGATGATCTCTCTATCACCGAAATTGCTCAGAATGAGAAAGTCAGCCGTAATGCTGTCTTTCAGTCACTGACTTACGGAAAAGCAAGTCTGGACGAATACGAAAATCACATGGGACTCATGAAACGTGATTCCCGTTGTCTCGAAATTATCAAAAAAATAGAAAAGGCCGACAATCAGGAAAAAAGAAACGAACTTCTTGAACGGCTGAAAGGAGAATTCAACAATGGCATTTGAAGCACTTGGCGATCGCTTAGGATCGATATTTAAGAAACTTAAAGGTCAGGCTGTTCTTACTGACAAAAACATGGATGAAATGCTTTCCGAGGTCAGAAATGCCTTATTGGAAGCTGATGTCAACTATGATGTTGTCACCGAATTTGTCAAGGAAGTCAAGACTGAGTCTATCGGACAGAAAGTCCTGAACAAAGTCTCTCCTGGTGAAATGGTTGTCAAAATTGTCCATGACAAGATGACCACCCTTTTAGGCAGTGGCGATAATGATATCACCTATCGTATGGATGGTAAGCCAACTGTCATCATGATGGTCGGTCTTCAGGGTACTGGTAAAACTACTTCAGCCAGTAAGCTAGCTAACCTCTTCCAGACTAAAGGCAAGAAGAAAGTTTTGCTTTCGGCTCTGGATATCTACCGTCCCGCCGCTATTGATCAGCTGACTAATCTCGGTCTGAAGTGTGAGCCTCCGGTTGAGACCTATGCTGACAGAAGCGGAACCCTTCCTCCCAGCATTGCCAAAGCCAGTTATCAGAAGGCTTTGGACGAACATTACGACATTCTTATTCTTGATACTGCCGGCCGTCTGGAAATTGATGACAAGCTCATGCAGGAACTTAAGGATATTCAGAATTTAGTCCGAGTTGATGAGACTTTGCTGACTGTCGATTCCATGGTTGGTCAGAATGCTACTAACGTAGCTCTTACCTTCAACAAGGAAATCAAAATCACTGGTCTGATTATGACCAAGTTTGATGGCGACAGCCGTGGCGGAAGTGCTCTCTCAATCAAGAAACTGACTGGAATACCTATCAAGTATATCGGTGTCGGTGAAAAAATCACTGACTTAGAGAATTTCTATCCTGATAGAATGGCTGACCGAATCTTAGGAATGGGTGATATTGTCTCCTTAGTTGAATCCATTCAGGACAAGGTTGACAAGAAACAGGCTGAAAAGACTTCCAGAAGATTACAGCAGGGTCAGTTTGATCTCACTGATATGCTTTCGGTTATGAAGCAGATCAATCACTTAGGACCACTGAAAGGTCTTCTGAGAATGATTCCTGGTATGCCTAAGATGTCCGATGAACAGGCTGATCAGGCTCAGTCCATGCTGAAACAGACGGAAACCATTATTCATAGTATGACCGTCGTTGAAAGAAGAAACCCGGCTATTATCAAAGCTTCTAGAAAGATCCGTATTGCTAAGGGTGCTGGCGTCGATGTCAAGGAAGTCAACAAGCTGCTTGACGGATTTGTCAGAATGCAGTCACAGATGACGATGATGAAGAATAATCCGGCTGCGGTCAATTCTATGATGGGAAACTATTTTAAGAAATAGACAACTTCCTTAAGCAAATAAAAATACCTGGTCTGAATTTATTCGGACCAGGTTTTATTTTACTTTGATGATATCGTTTAGGAAGTCTTTCTTCTTCCGGTTCTTCCGGATGAGACTGAAAGTCTTCTTTTCACCATTCTCACTGAGATAGGTAAGGAGATAAGTGATTTTCTGTTCGGTTATCGGATTCATCTTGGCATCCTTTTCTCTTTCAAGAAGATAGCTTAGAGGAGAGGAGTCAGTATACTTGTCTTTCAGATAGACTTTGCTGGCAGCCATCCGGTCACAGAACATCTCAATGAGATATTTGGTTGGCATTTCCACCGGTTCGTATTTCTTGGTCTGAGGGTTGATGTCAATCCAGTATTCATAATGATGCCGGTTTCTTCCCTTATGATGCATCCAGGCTACTGAATAGCCTTTATCGATTCTTTCCTGAATGGTCGGAGAACGGAAGCCTTCATAGTATTTGGCTCCCGGAAAAAATTCAGTTGGTGAATACTTGGAAAGATCATGAGTCAGACCCTGCCAGTAAATACCGCATTTAAAACAGTTAACCATAACCATCCAGCGATGTTTGTTTATTGTATGAAGATGTCCGAAAATATGCATGCATCTATTTTAGATGATTAGAGTCTTTCCGACAACAGGAAAATCGTATTTATTTCTGATTAGTCAATTTTCTCAAACATATCCTTGCTGGCTCCGCATAACGGGCAGGTGTAATCATCCGGAAGTTCTTCAGCCTCGGTTTCCTGAATATAGCCACAGACTAGACAGCGGAAATGGTGGAGCTTCTTGCCTTCTTCAGTTATAGGCTTCTTGGTCTCCTGGAAGGTAGGTGCATTCTTAGGGGAAGAGCCTTTCTTGATTTGGTGATAGTAATCATAAGTCATTTCCTTATTGTCAGAAAGGACCTCGCAGTCCTTAACTTCACCAATGAAGAGGGTGTGGGTGGAAGTCTCAGCTTCCTGATTGACATCGAGAATGAAATAGGCAATAGCATCATCGATGATAGGAAGACCATCAATCATCTTATAGGGAATAGATTGGAATTTGTCGATGTCCTTGGAAGAATGGAAGCCAAAAGTAGCAATGATATCATTAGGTGTGTCTTGGCCTAGGACCATGATAGCTAAACGTTTGCTTTGCTTGATGATGCTGTTAGTGTAATTATCATGATTTAGGGAAACCAGAATCTGTGAGGGGGAGGAAGTAACCTGAATTGCACAATTTGCAATACAGCCGACTTTCTTACCGTTTTTGTCAATTGAGGTGATTACATACATTCCATAACTTAATTTGTAATACGCGGTTTTGTTCATACGTACTCCTTTTTCGGATATTATAGACTAAATTTTTCTTTTTTGGTTAATAATGCATTTTTTAATAAATTACAAATATACATTTCAAACATATGAGGATAAGGAAATGAGCCTATCTGAATTAGGAAAGCAAAAGTATTGATTATCAATAGCCTAACGTAAGCTTATCAGTTGGATTTTGAATGTCTTTTTTCTTTTTTTTATAATGATATTTTCCTTTACTAAAACCAAAATCTTAAAAGACATCTTTTACTATTGATTTGATGTATATTTACTATTCCGGTTTTTGAAATACTTTTTATGTTAAATTAAGAGTCTTGGTTTATACTATTAATAATACATAGGAAATTAATCATGATCAAAGCAGCTGTTGTTGAGGATTCTCAGGAAGCCTCGGAAACAATCATCGAATTCATCAGAAAATACGGAGAAGAAACTAAAACTGAGTTTCAGGTCCAGCATTTTCCTAATGGACTGAATTTTCTTGATGAATTCCATAGTCAGTTCGATATTGTCTTCATGGATATTCAGATGCCATTTATGGACGGAATGGAAGTCAGTCATAAGCTGAGAGAAAAAGACGAGAATGTCAAACTTATCTTCGTCACCAACATGGGACAGTACGCAATCAAGGGATATGAAGTTGACGCTTTAGCCTACATGGTTAAGCCAATCACTTATTACAACTTCCGCCTTATTTTGGATAAGACTATGAAATCTTTGAAACGAAACCGGGAAAAGATGATTACCATCAATTCTGATTCCGGAATCATTAAAGTCAATCTGGAAGATATTCTTTATATTGAAGTCAGCAACCATGATCTGTTTTATCATACTGAGGAAAATGAGTATCAGTCCCGTGATTCCTTATCAAGAGTTGAAAATGAATTGATTTCTGACGGTTTTGCAAAATGCAATAAATCTTTCCTGGTTAATCTAAGACATGTGAAGAAAATTGATAATGAATCAGTTTTTGTCGGAAAATACATTCTTAAAGTCAGCCGGACTAAGAAAAAAGAATTTTCTGATGCCTTTGTCAATTACATAGGAGACACTATCTGATGTCGGAAGCTCTGATTAGTAACTTCACCTGGTTAATCCGTTTCCCTTTACCGCTTTTCATTTTGGAAATGGTCTTTGTTCCTTTTGTAAAGAAGAGAAACTTCTTCTGGCTGAGGATTATCGGTTCCTCCCTAGCTTTCTTTGGCCTGACTTTTCTGATAGTCCATTACAATCTGTATCTTTCCTGGTCCTGGTTCAAGACCAGTTTCATTATTGTTTTTGCTATCTCACTTCTTCCCTTTGTTGTTTCTCTGAAAACAAAGTTTAAGAATATTCTTTTCTATGCCATGGCGGCTTATGCTATGCAGAATTGCCTTGATTCGGTCTGTAATATTATCTATATACTAGCCGGAAAGCCGGATTCTTTAGCAATTAAGCTGACTATCTTCATTTTGACTGTCTTATTAGGATCTTTCTTCTATTATACTTTCTTTGCTAGACGTATCTCCAATAAAGGATTAGAAACAATTGATAACAAAATCTTCTATTTCACTTTATTTATGACTCTGGCAGTTGTCTACCTTCTTTCCATGTATACCTTTATCGGAGATGACAATGCCGATTCGATTTCAGCTAGACTCTTTTCGATTGTGGCCTGCGTTCTCGTTCTTTTTATTCAGTTTGGAATCTATGAGAAGAATGAAATCAAGATTCAGAATGAGATATTGGAAAAGATCATCTATAAGGAAAACCATATGTACAGCGAAGCTAATGAGAGAATGGAACTGATCAATATCAAATGCCATGATCTGAAACATCGCATCAAATCATTAAGAAACTATGCCGGTTCCAAAGAAGAATTACAGGAAATTGATAATCTGGAAGACCAGATTGAATTCTTTGATACCACTATCCATAGTGGAAATGAAGCTTTGGATGAAATTCTCTCCCAAAAGTCCTTGGTCTGCAAGAATCTGAAAATTAAGTATTCTTTTATTGTTGACGGCACAAAGCTTAGCTTCATGAAGAGTCTTGATATTTACTCCCTCTTCGGAAATGCTATTGATAATGCTATTGATGCTTTAAAGAAAGTTGAGGAAGATAAAAGAATTATTACCATCAACATCAGAGAAAAGAACGATAAGATTATTGTTCATATTGAGAACTACACTTCAGTGGAGACAACCTTCATTGACGGTATTCCTCAGACTACTAAGAAACATAAAGAAAACCATGGATATGGAACCAAATCCATTTCTCTTATCACTAAAAAATATCATGGAAATCTGGCCTTTAAGTTAGACAATAATATCTTTACTTTGAATATTATCTTTCCTAAACAGTAAAAATCTTTTGCTTATTCATTAACATCTTTATTGCCTATGAAATACCGTTTTCATGGGATTTTTTGATGTTTTAATCCCTAAAAAACCGCTCTGAAAGCCTTACCATTCACGCCAAAAAACGACTTTTCACGCCATTTGACCAAAAAACAAAAAATGTCTTGCTAGAATATCAATACTTTTTGAAAGCGCTTGTCAGCGTTTTGCAAATGTTAAATTTAAAGGAGGAAACATGGCAAAGAAAAGTAAAATAGGAAAGCTTCAGAACATTCTTACGAAAGTCCTGATACCGGTAACCGCTGTTGGTGCCTTTGCTGGCATGGTCGGTTATTCTTGCGTCGCTTTTGCTGACGTAATTGACGGATTCTTCAATCCCAAACTCTCATTTGATAATTCAGCTCCAGTTGTTGTTGCCGCTAAGCAGACAGCCGAGAATTTAGAAGGCGAAGGCATCGTCCTGATGAAGAACGATGGCGTTCTTCCCATTACTGCTGCCAATCCTAAGGCTAATGTCTTCGGACGCTTCTCTGTTGATCCAGTTTATGGTGGCTCCGGTTCGGGATCTGGTGACGCTAAGGACAATGTTCCTCTTTACGGCTATAAGAAAATCAGTTCCTCAGAATATGATCTTGATGACAACGGCAACCCAGTTGTTGTTTCCAGTCTTCAAGACCGAGGCTTTACTATCAATCCTACTTTAGGAAAGATGTATTACAATGCAATCACCGGAAACGGCGGACTTACTGCGGTCACCAAAGCTTCTATCGCTATGGATAACCCGGCTAATTCCCATTATGAAATCGGTGAAGTTCCGGTCAATGACACCTATTATTCTTCTGATGTCAAGTCTTCACTTACTCAGTACAACGATTATTCTATTGTTGTCTTAGGCAGAGGCGGCGGTGAAGGTGGAGACCTTTCAGCCGATATGTCTCAGTGGGGTGGCAAAGAGGGCGAGCATCAGCTTCAGCTCAATGATGATGAAAAGAATATGATTGCTTTAGCCAAATCCACTTCCAAGAATGTTATTGTTCTCATCAATTCATCAAATGCCATGGAATTAGGTGATTTAGCTAATGATGAAGGAATCAATGCCATTATGTGGATTGGTTCAACCGGTTCAGTCGGAAACAATGCTGTCGCTGATGCTCTCATCGGTGATATCAATCCTTCCGGAAGAACAGTTGATACCTGGGCCAGTGATTTCTTAGCTATGCCTTCGGCTCAGAATATGGGCAACAATGAATACACCGAAAATGGTGAAATCTCTACTACCACCAAGACCACCACTCAGGGAACCAAGACCTGGAACAATTCTTCAGTTGATTATGAAGAAGGCATCTATGTCGGATACAAGTATTATGAAACCCGTTATGAGACCGTTGTTGACGGAACCAATAAAGGCGGAACCAAGAGTGGTTCTTCCTGGAATTATTCAGATGAAGTCGTCTATCCTTATGGATACGGACTATCTTATTCCAATTTCGAGTGGAGTGACTATGATTTCCAGCTTAATGGAACTACTGCCACTGTTAATGTCACTGTTACCAACACCACTTCCGTTCCCGGAAAGGATGTTGTCGAAATCTATTATCAGTCTCCTTATACTGACTATGACAAAGCTAACAATGTCGAAAAGTCATCTATTTCCTTAGTTGGTTTTGCTAAGACCAAGACCCTCAGACTTAACCAAAGTGAAACTGTCACTATTGAATTTGATCTGAAGGATATGGCTAGCTATGACTACACTACTGCTAAGAGCTACATTCTTGAAAGCGGAAATAATTATTATGTTTCTGCCGGAAGAAATGCCCATGATGCTCTGAACAACATTTTAGAGAAAAAGAGCACTACTTCCTCTGCTGTTGAAGGCAATGCTTCCTTTGCTACTCAGTTCTCCGTCAATTCCGGAATCGATGTCAGCCATTCCAGTGAAACTGGTGAAGCCATCGAAAACAAATTTGATGCTGGTTATAGTGATAAGGATAGTGAAGGCAATAACATTGTCAGCTATCTGACCAGAGCTGACTGGGAAGGAACCTGGCCTGAAGCCAGAACTGCTTCCGAAAAAGAAATCACTCCTGCCGTCAAAGCTGGATTTGCCGTTGCTTCCAGTATTGGTGAAGGAAACACTATTGAAGAGGGAATCACCTATAACTATCCTGACAGTGTCACTTCTACTTCTTTGACTGTCAATGATATCATTGGTAAGGATTTCACTGATGCCTCTTGGGACACGCTTCTTAATCAGATGTCCTTTGACGATATGGCTGACTTAATCTCTTATGGCCGTTATCAGACTACTGCTATTGAGTCCATAGGCCTGAAGCAGGGTATTGACTATGATGGTCCTGCCAGTGTCAACCAGAACAATATTTCAACTGGTTCCGGCTGTTATTATCCTTCTGAAGTCGTTATGGCTTCTACTTGGAACACTGAACTCTGCAATGAATTCGGTAAAGCTATCGGTTCTGAATCTCTTACTTATGGTGTCGGTGGCTGGTATGCTCCGGCTATGAATATCCACAGAACACCTTGGGCTGGAAGAAACTTTGAATATTATTCAGAAGATGGGTATTTAAGCGGAACCATTGGTTCAGCTGTTATCCAGGGTGCAAACTCCATGGGCGTTGTTACCTTCACTAAGCACTTTGCTTTCAATGATCAGGAAACTAACCGTGTCAGAAAAATGGCTGTCTGGTCAAATGAACAGGCTTGCCGTGAAATCTATCTTAAACCTTTTGAATTAGCTGTTACTGAAGGCGGAAGTAAGACTATCATGAGTTCATTCTCCCATATCGGAACCGACTGGGTCGGTTCACATAAGGGACTGATGACTGATATTCTCCGTGGTGAATGGGGATTCAAGGGCTATGTCCTTACTGATATGTATGGTGGCGGTGTCAACTACTCCTACCTAGATCAGGATTTAGGAATCAGAGCCGGAAATGACTGCTGGCTGGAATCGGCAACTAATAAGAATCAGCCGGTTATTGATAATGATACTGCAAAGTATTATGCCAGACAGGCCTGCAAACGAATCATCTATGTCAAGGCTAATTCTTCTCTCTACTATGATGATGCAACTAAGTTTGCTTTAGTTGATGCCTATGCCTCATCCTCTGAATATAGCTACTATGGTCTTACCTATAATGAAGAAACCAAGGAATTGGAAAACACCACTGAAAAGGTTTCTTATCAGGAATACTGCTATCAGTACTACAACTATCGAGTAAATGTTGTTGTCGATGGCGTTGCTGACAGTGAAGTCACTCTCTATAACTACTACAAAGCCATTCATGATGCCAAATAAAGAAGGAGGAATCAAAAAATGGAAAATTTAAAAACAAATAAAAAGCCAGTCATTCAGTATGGAATGCTTCTTGGCGGTCTGATTCTGATGCTGGTTCTCTCTCTTCTTCCTTATTCAGTTATTGATTATGACGGAAAACTGAAGACTGGATTAGGTTTCTTCAATGCTGTTCTCAATCTTGATGGAAATGATATCTCAACTGTCTATCGTGTTCTGACTATTGCCGGTATGACCATTCTTGATTTTGTCTTCATCATTGCTGCCATCTTAGCTGTTATCTTTGCTATCATTGACTTAGTGAAGACTCTGAAGACTAAAGACTTTGAATCCCGATTAGACTATATGAAGGAAAACTATTTCAAAGCTTTGGTTCCTGGTGTCATGGCTGTTGTCATCAATGCCATCTTAGGAAGCGATATTGCTGTCTTTGCTGTCATCATCATGGCTATTGCCTTACTTATTCCTTCTGCCTGTGTTCTTCTTAACGGAGAAATGGACAAGAAGAGAATCATCAAGACTACTGCTATTGCCTTTGTTGGTGTCTTTGCCTTCTTAATGACTCTTGCTGTTTCTAAGGAATGTTCCTTAGATACTGCTCTTCATTCAAGATATGACATTGTCACTCACTTATCTGCTTGGGTCAACATCATTTTAGGAATTGTTACCGTCTTTGCTGTTCATTCCCAGAAGTATTTGGTCAGAGACGAAGAGAATCCTTCCATGTACACTAAGGTTGTCTTACTTATTACTACTGTTATCACTCTCTTAGCTTTGATCTTTGGTGCTGTCAGCGGACTAGTCACTACCGGCGGAATTGTTGTTTTGGTTGTTGGATTGCTCCTTATTGGCAGTGTTACCTGCAAATACTGGATTCCTGCTTTCCAAAAGAACGATAACCAGCCTCTGGCTGCCTAACTAAATACTATCTGTTCTGCTCTTTCTAAAGCAATTTATGAATTGAAAGCCATGATGCCAGCGAGGCACCATGGCTTTGATTCACAATTGCTAGGAAGGAGCTTTTTTATTGATTACAGAGAATATTTGGTTAATGAATAATTGATTATCCGGTTTTGTAAATCGTTTTAAATAAAAAAACATCCGATAAACAGATGCCAGGTATTCAGATAATTTAATACTGCTTTATTGTCTCAAGACAGCTTCCACCTCAAATGGGCAAACATGGTTCACTTTTTAAAGAGGAAATTAAATAATTTCCTCAGTGAGGTTTGCTTTGATAAGCTCCAAAATAAAAAATAGCTATTCGCAATTAATCATTTTGGAATCCCGTTTGTCATTGAAAACAGCTAAATACTAGTCTTTTTTCAATTCCAACATATGGTTTCGTTTTGCTCTACTAAAGTATATCAAACAGTCATAGTGTAGTCAATGATTATTTAAAGCGCTTTCTTTTTTATAAGAAATTTAAAAACATTACAAAAATAACCCTTTTTAGGTTTTTTCTTTCAAAAAACATTCGTAATCTTTCATTTTTCTAAAACAAGGATTAAATTTTTAACAAAAAACATTTTTAAAAAAGTAATAAAAAAGTCATTTTGAAAGCGCTATTTTCTTCCTGAATGTTTTACTCAAGTAAAGTCAGGCCTAAAATTAACACTTTTTTCTGATCCTACACCCAAGTATTTGATTAAAAAGAATGATGGGAAATGTATTATTCTTTTTTTATTTAGCAAAGAAAACTAGGAATTGGGAAGTGTTTTTTCTTTACCCTATACAATTTTTGTTTGAAAGGGCTTATAATTTTAAGAGTAATACTTTATAATTACCTCCCGGAGGGAAAACGATGCTCCATATTGCAATGATTGAAGATGAAGAAAAGGCAAAAGATGTCATCACTTCATACCTAGACCGGTTTTTCGGTGAAAAGAAAGGCCAGTTTTCTTCCGAATGGTTTTCTAATCCTTTGGAGTTTCTGAAAAGAGACAGCCATGAGTTTGATTTAGTCTTCCTAGATATTGAAATGCCAGAGATGAATGGCATGGATGTTGCCAAGAAAATCCGTGAGACCAATGAAAATGTTGCTCTTATTTTCATTACCAACATTGCCCAGTACGCTATCAAGGGATATGAAGTTGAGGCTATGGATTATATCATTAAGCCCGTATCGTATTATGACTTTGCCTTAAAAATCGAAAGAGTCATTAATAAGCTTAAAAAGAATGATGAGGGAAAAATATCGATTCTCTGTGAAGGAGAATCACTCTTCCTTTTATATAAGAATATCGTTTATGTCGAGGTTATGAAACATAATCTTATTTATCATACTGCTGATAAAGAATATGTTGTCCGTTCTTCAATGAAAAAGATTGAAGATGTTTTCTTAACTAATGGCTTTGCTAAATGCAACAACTATTGCCTAGTCAACTTGGCTTTTGTCCGAGGAGTCAAAGGTTATGATCTTTTGCTTAGTGTTGGTGGAAAGGAAAGTACCATCCTGATTTCCCATCCCAGAAAGAAAGAATTTGTTCATAGTCTGAACAAATATATTGGTATGAATATCTGATGACTCAGCTTGAATTTTACAAATCCTTTCAGTTTGTTATTGAACTAATCATCGCTGAAACGCTTTATGCCTATACTTTGAAAAGAAGGAAGATGTTCATTCCCCGTCTAGTCATTGGCGTAGGTCTGACTTTCCTATTCTCATGGCTGATTCCGGTTGCTGTCAACAATGCTTTTTATTGTGCATTTATGTTCCTCTGTATTTTTGCTTTCACAATTCTGGTGATGAAGTTTCTTTTTGAGGATACTAATTTAGCAATTGTCTTCTGCGGAATCGCCGGATATACGACACAGCATATGACTTATGAGATTTTTAATCTGATTTCAATTGGATTAGGACTTAATGCGGATACCCCAATGGGATTCTACGGAACGGAATTTACTAATACCTTTTCTAATATTTTTGTTCTTTTGATTTATCTTTTTGTTTATCTAGTAATTTATTTCCTTTGTTTTGCCTTTTTTGGTGATAAGCTTCAAAAACATAAACCGATTCAGCTGACCAGGAGCTTTTTCTTTATTCTGGTTATTATCATTTTGGTTATTGATATTCTCCTTAATTCCATTGTTGTCTATTATTTCTCCTCTAATACGAAACCCTTGTATCTGATAATTGTCGGAATCTATAACATCCTCTGCTGTCTTATTTCTATTTATCTGCAGTTTGAGGTTGCCATTAGAAAGAATCTCGAGACAACCATTGATGCTATGCACCAGATTCTGCATCAAAGAAATGAACAGTATGCCATATCAAAGGAAACCATCGCTTTGATTAATATGAAGTGCCATGATCTCAAACATCAGATCAGGCATCTAAGATCAGGGGACAGTATCAGTAATGAAGCTTTGGCGGATATTGAAAAATCAGTCAACATCTATGATTCTTCTGTCAAGACCGGAAACGATGCCTTGGATACTATCCTGACCGAAAAGAGTCTTTTCTGTAAAAAGAATCAGGTGAGATTTTCCTGCATTATTGATGGGGAAAAGCTGAATTTCATTTCTGAAGAGGATATCTATTCTCTATTCGGAAACATTGTTGATAATGCGGTTGAGGCTGTCCTAAAGCTAGAAGAGGATAAGCGTGTTATTTCTTTGACTGTCAGACAGGTCAATGACATGTTGGTTATTCAGGAACGTAATTATTTTGATGATCAGATCAGATTTGAAAATGGTATGCCTATCAGTACCAAGGCCGATAAAAGATATCATGGATTCGGTACTAAGAGTATCAGTTTCCTTTGCGACAAATATAAGGGAGACCTTTCATTTGAAATTGATGATCAGATATTTAAGGTGACAATTCTCTTCTTTATTAAGGAAGAAAGTGCTGAATGATTTGGAAAAAATGATTTTTTTATGTGCTTTTTATATTAATTGGTAGAAAAATATTCAGCGTTAAATTGGTGCCTTGTTTTGTTAAGTTTGTGCCTGAAATATTGAATGCGCTTTCATAATCGGTAAAATGGTTTTTGTATTGAGATGGCCAAATCTGCCACTCATAAAGGAGAAAATATGACTAAAAGAACAAAATTCAACTCTCTTCTCGTCTGCTCGGGCTTACTCTTAAGCATAGGAGCCCTCACTTCCTGCTCATCTACTACTTCTACTAGTACTTCGACTTCTGCTTCTACTTCTGTTTCTACATCCACTGGTACTTCTGCTGAAGAAGAAAATGTCGATGTCAAGGAAGTTATCCTTG
>Ga0172378_10000850_pt1 | contig 27691 bp, 20 predicted proteins | sample GrowelOW332metaG_FD_119755 | JGI IMG/M metagenome (GOLD analysis project Ga0172378, IMG submission 119755) | Groundwater microbial communities from an aquifer near a municipal landfill in Southern Ontario, Canada - Pumphouse #3_1 metaG | ecosystem: Environmental > Aquatic > Deep subsurface >...
AAAGCGATGATCCAAATATGGTGATAGCAAAATCCAACATCCCCGCCAGCTTCATGTTTGAACCGGGAAGCACTCTAAAACCCATCAGTATGTTGCCCGCATTGGAGTACAAATTGGTGAAGCCAAACGAGAGAATTGAGTGTGGCCGCTACCAGGTGGGAAGACGTGTAATCACCGATACACATAATTATGGTGCCCTTACTCCCCGTGAAATCATCTCCAAATCCAGTAATGTGGGTGTGGCAAAGCTTGCTGAACGCACGGGCAAGACCCGTTTGTACGAGGAGTACATCTCCATGGGCTTTGGCCAGAGAAGCGCTTTAAATCTGTTTGGTGAATCCAGCGGTATCTTTGCAAAGCTGGAAAATTGGGATGGGTACTCTCTTCATTCGCTAGCTTTTGGACAGGCGATCTCTGTTACGGCCATTCAGCTTGCCGCTGCTTACAGCGCAATTGCAAACGGCGGGAAGATGATGAAACCGATGATAGTCGATAGTTTTCGTGACGACAATGGCGAAATAATCGATTCTTTCGAGCCATCGGTACTGCGGCAGGTATCTTCTAAAGCTGCTTGCGATACCATGCTTTCCTATATTCAGGACGTAGTGGATGACGGTACGGCAACCCACATCAAAATGGATTACATCAGTGTGGGCGGCAAGACTGGTACCGCGGAAAAGAATGTGGAAGGTACTAGAGGCTACTCCGGTGGCAAATACAACGCTGTCTTTGCCGGGATGTTTCCAATGGAAGATCCTCAGATGGTAGTAGTAGTATTTTACGATGAGCCTTCACATTATTATCGCTTTGGTTCCATGAGTGCCGCTCCCTCGTTCAAGAAGATAGTAGAGAATGTGTTGTTTATGCCCGATTGCCAGATACTGCCTTATAATGAACGGTTGCTACAGACTTCGTTGAAGATGCCAGATTTGATCAATATGAGCATTCAGGATGCAGAGTGGAGCTTGAACCGCTTTGGTTTCCTATACAAAATTGAGGGACCGGACAGTGCATCAGTTGTGATCGATCAATTCCCCAAGGCTGGAATATCTGTGGACAAGAACCATCCCATAACTTTGAAACTTGGTAAAAGCAAGGATAAACGTGGAGAAGAAAGCCTGGCCGCGACCATTATGCCAAACTTGGTGGGTATGACCTTGCGCAAGGCTGTGAAAACTGCTTCCGATCAGGGAGTTCCGGTAAAGATTATCGGCTCCGGAGTGGTACGCAAACAGTCCTTGCTGCCTGGCTCCCGCATCACCGGTTCCGGTGTTTGTACTCTGGAGGCTTCAATATGATAGACCAGTTACTGAAGCTTTACAGATCACATTCGATCCTGATCAAGAGCGATATCAGAGGGAATGGAAACTTGCCCAGACCGGTGACCGACAATAGAGATTTGCAAGCGGGAGATTGCTTTATAGCCATAAAAGGCGCGAATTTCGATGGTCATGACTTCATCTCCACAGCAAGGCAAAATGGAGCGGCATTCTGCATCGGACAGACCGAGGCAGCTCAGATCGTGGTAAGCGACAGCCGCAAAGCTACCGCATTGTACGCCAAACTGTACTATGGAGACCCTTCAGCAAAGATGAGTATCTTTGGAGTTACAGGAACCAATGGGAAGACTACAACATCATTAATGATGTATCAGATGCTGTTGCAGAAAGGTATCAAAGCCGCATGGATAGGCACTTTGGGGTACAAGATACTGAATCAGGATTTTCCCACCAAACATACCACACCAGATATCCTGCAACTAAACGAAATCTTCAAGCAAATGCTGGACAATGGGATCAGTCATGTAGTAATGGAGGTTTCTTCACATGCATTGGCATTGGATAGAGTATATGGTGTGGCATTTCGGTATTGCCTGTTCACAAATCTCAGCCGTGATCATCTGGATTTCCATAGAGACATGGACGACTATTTTGAAGCTAAGTATATGCTTTTCGAACGAGCAGCGAAGAACTCTGCCTGGAGCATTATCAATCAGGACGATCCTTATGGCCAAATGATCCTGGATCGTGTAAAAGAAGCCGAAGGCAACTGTCTCAGTGTGGGCAGGCATAGTGAAGCAGATATCAATATTACGGATGTGAGTATAGCCTTGGAGGGCTCGCTTTTCTCCTTGATTTTGAAGTCTGGAAGTTCTTGCCGGATTACCAGTCCCCTGGTGGGCGAATTTAACGTAGATAACCTGTCCCTGGCTTGTGCGGCGTTATTAGCATCCGGTATCGAACTGGATGAATTACCAGAATTATGTGTGGCACTCAAACCAGTAAGGGGTAGGATAGAATCTGTACCCAATCAACATGGGATTGGGGTGTTTATAGACTACGCGCACAGTCCGGATGCCATCAATAATGTGCTAAAAAGCATTGAGAAGATGCCGCATGGACGGATCATCACAGTGTTTGGAGCAGGCGGAGACCGCGATAAGGGTAAGCGGCCCCTGATGTTAAAAGCGGCACTAAGCTACAGCGATACCGTGATAGTGTGTGATGACAATCCCCGCACAGAAAACCCCGATGCCATTATCCGCGACATTGTATTAAACAGTGATTGGGCATTGCCATGGTGGATAATCCGGGATCGAAGAATTGCCATTGCAGCGGCAGTCAGGCTTGCTGTTCCCGGAGACATCGTTCTTATCTGCGGAAAGGGGCATGAGACCTATCAGGAAATTGAAGGAATCCGTTATGATTTTGATGATCACCTGGTAGCACAATCTGCATTGGAGAACATCCCATTATACAAGGAAGAGGATGAATTGATCCTTCCCCTGGATCCGCTTTTGATAAAGCTCTTGCTGGGTGATACTCCTCAGGAAACCGGATATACAAAAGCTCAGTACTATCGTTATGTATCTACCGATAGTCGCTCCATCAAGCCAGGCAGTGTCTTTTTCGCCATCAAGGGAGACAGCTTCGATGGCAACCGCTTTGTGGACAATGTATTGGCGGATCCTGACAACATGGCAGTGGGTAGCATTGATACTATATATGAAGAGCATTATATCAGGTGCGATAATCCCGGGAACGTGATGGCAGAGATCCTGCGCAAGTATCTGCAAATGTTTGATCTTTTTAAAATAGCACTCACGGGATCGACAGGCAAGACCGGAACCAAAGAACTGATATCCCAGATCCTGGCATCGCGTAAGAAGGTTTTGAAGACTGCCAGAAATGAAAACAACCTGATTGGGCTTTGTAAGACTATCCTGCGGGTGGAGCCCGATCATCATTATGGAGTCTTTGAGATCGGCACCAATCACTTTGGAGAAATCGCTCAATTGGCGGATACAATAATGCCGGATGCAGGCATTATCCTGAATATCGGGCCCTCTCACCTGGAGTATTTTGGCGATGAAAACGGGGTCTTCAAAGAGAAATGCGTTCTCTTCCACCGGGCTCTAAACTTGCGCCTTTACCCCGCCGATGACGAACGCTTTGCTCCATATAAAAATGATGGAATCTCGGTAGGTTATTCTCCAGATGCAGATTATGCCATCAGCGATGTGCATGGACACCAACAAGGTATGCGCTTTAGACTTAATAACGACAAATGGATAATTCCCTACAAGGCTCCATACTATGTGATAAATTCAGCTTTTGCCATAGCCTTGGCACAATCTCTGGAATATGACAATCAAGAGATACAGCAAGCGATACTAAAAGAGATCAAGCTGGATATGAGAATGCAAATCGAAAAGCTCCACGAAGGATTTCTAATAGTGGATTGCTACAATGCAAATCCGGTATCGATGCGGTCTGCACTGGAGTTTTGGCACGATCTTCATCCCGAAATGCCTCACTTCGCGATCTTGGGAGATATGCTGGAATTGGGCGCCAGCGCAGAGATGTATCACCGCATGATTGGGGCAATCATCGCCGATAGCGACGAGCAAGATGTCTATAGCGTGGGAGATTATTCCCGCTATTTTCAGAATGACAGTTCCAAGCACTTCAACAGCACTGAAGAGTTGATGGCAGCTTTACCTCTCTTCCCCAAAAATGCTGTTATCCTGGTGAAAGCATCCCACGGTATTCACCTGGAGAGAATACTGCCGCGCCTGAGAGGAGAAGCCTGATGTTGTATCACCTTCTATACCCTTTAGCCGATTACTCGATCATTTTCAACGTGTTTCGTTATGTAACCTTTCGCTCCATCGGTGCCTTTATTACAGCGCTAGTCTGCACCTTACTCTTTGGTCCGCCTTTCATACGGATGCTAAAAAGGAAATCAGCAGTAGAAAGCATCGATGAAGATATGCCTGAGAAGCACAGGATAAAAGCAGGAACACCTACGATGGGAGGTTTAATCATCTTGGTAGCAATGTTGGTGGCTTCCCTGTTTTGGAACATCCTGACCAACTCCGCCATCCTGATGATGTATCTGAGTACCGTATGGCTTGGTGTTCTGGGATTTTTGGATGATTACCTGAAGAACTTTGTAAAAGCAAAGAAAGGCCTGATCCCAAAGTATAAGCTCTGGGGGCAAATATCCATAGCTCTCATCCTCACCTTGGCCATATACTACAGTTCATCTCCGGCAGATCAGATCACAAACTTGCAGATACCCTTCTTTAAGAACCTGATCCTGCCTCTGGGCTGGCTCTTTATTCCTTTCGTGGTGTTCATGATCACAGGTAGTTCAAACGCGGTTAATCTCACCGATGGTCTGGACGGTTTGGCTGCCGGAACCTTGGCTTTATCTGCCTTGGGACTGGGTATCATGAGCTATCTGAAAGGCAACTTCATCACAGCAGACTATCTGAATCTGGAGTACATCTATAATGCCGGTGAACTCACGGTTTTCATATCCGGCATGATGGGAGCACTGATCGGTTTTCTGTGGTACAATAGCTATCCCGCACAAGTGTTTATGGGTGATACCGGATCACTGGCTTTGGGTGGCATTTTGGCTGTGATATCCGTTCTATTGAAAGAGCAGATTTTCCTGGTCATCATCGGCTTTATATTCGTTGTGGAGACTTTCAGCGTGATCTTTCAAAGATACTGGTTCAAATATACTAAAAGAAAGTATGGTGCAGGGCGCAGATTATTCTTGTGCGCGCCCATTCATCATCACTACGAATTGAAGGGCATCCACGAGACCAAGATTGTGATCCGTTTCTACATTGTGGCAATCCTGCTGGTCGCCATTGGTTTGAGCACTATTAAACTTCGATAAAGGACTACTAATGTTTAACACCTCAGTGAAGTATGGCATATTGGGTTTGGCACGCAGTGGCATAGCAGCCGCATACAAGATCAAGGATTTGGGCGGAAAAGCCTTCTTGAGTGAACTCTTACCTGCAGAAAAGATCGAATCCTCTGAAGCATTAACCCGGGATTTCGAATGCGAATTTGGCGGGCATAGCGACAGACTTCTGGAACTTGATACATGGATTGTGAGCCCGGGTATCCCCCTGAATGCACCTATTATTAGAAAAGGCAGACAAAAGGGAATCAAGCTGATCTCTGAGATCGAGTTCGGCTGGCAGATAAAAGCCCCAGATAGCCAGGTGATAGCAGTAACCGGATCGAACGGGAAAAGCACTACCGCTTCACTGATCTATCATGTCCTCAAGAATTCAGGAAGGAAGTGCATCCTGGCTGGTAACATCGGAGATGCTTTTTGCTCCTTCCCCATTCATAAACCCGGAATTGAGTACATAGTGCTGGAAATCAGCAGCTTTCAGCTAGATATCATCACCAGTTTTGCTCCACATGTGGCAGTCCTCTTGAATCTCAGTCCAGATCATTTAAACAGATACAAAAGCTTTGGTGATTATTGTAACAGTAAAATGCGTATCTTCCGCTATCAGACGGCACAGGATTTCGCTGTGCTGTACCTTGATTCCGAAGAAATTGTGCGCCGGTCAGACAATCTAAAAGCTTGGAAATTATACTTTAGTAAAGAGGCAAAGAACGCTCCCGCACATCTAGACGGCAAGTTCATCCATTTAGGAGAATACCAGATGTCCATATTCGAACTTCCTATAAAGGGTCCTCACAATCATCTGAATGCAATGGCAGCACTGCTTTGCGCTCAGGCACTGGAAATGGATATCCCCTCCGTGATGCAGAACATGAAGTCTTTCCAGGCTTTACCACATCGTCTGGAGTATGTAGAGAGTGTAAACGGAGTAAATTTCTACAACGATTCCAAGGCCACAAACACTGATTCCGTTCGCTGTGCTTTGGAATCCTTCGATCGTCCAATCCGCATAATATTAGGTGGCTCGGATAAAGGCGAGGACTACGCTCAGATTACACAGAACCTTCAGGAGCATGTCATCAGAGCGTATATAACCGGAGAATCGCGTTATAAAATGCAGCAAGCATGGCTGGGGAAAGTACCCATGGTCTTGGTTGACGATTTCGAAGACTGCATCCACATGGCTTTCGAAGAGGCCACAATTGGGGAGAATATCGTGCTTAGTCCTGCATGTGCCAGCTATGATAAGTTCAAGAACTTTGAACAACGGGGCGATACATTCAAGGAAATCGTAAGGAAACTGAAACGTGAAAAGGAACAGGCTTAGTACCTACATCGTCGGTTTCGACCGCACTATATTTCTATGCTATCTGGCTTTGTGCCTGGTGGGCTTGATCGTGATGGTGGACATCACATCCGTACAAAGCTCGATGGCATATTTCTATCGTCATCTTATCTTTATTGGCATATCTGCTACAGTTGCCATCTTCATTCTCTATTTCATTGATCTGCCCAAACTGCGTTTCACTAATACCTGGTTGGTGTATTTGGCCATAGTAATGCTGGTATGGGTGCTTGTAAAAGGCTCGACCATCAAGGGGGCAACGCGCCAGATCAACTTCGGTCTGTTCAGTTTTCAACCCTCATTCTTCGCCCGCATTGCTCTGGTTTTCTTCTATGCCAATGTTCTGGACAAAAAGCAACAACTACTGAGAGATACCAAAAGTATCCTACACTTTCCGTGCAATTTCCCGGAATTAACCTTGTTGACCGCTATAGTCTTCATCCTTATATTGATAGAAAAGCATCTTTCAGCTATCATTATCGGTGGAATGGCATTGATAGGAATGCTTTTCTATGCAGGCATCCGCAAACGCATCCTACTGGTCATCCTGGGGCTGGGTCTTGTATCAGGACTACTGATTATCACCCAAGGCGATAGTTTCCGTATGCAGAGAATGAGAACTTATAAAAAGTACAGTCTATTCTTTCCAGAGCGAGATCTCTCCGATTCCGATAGTGCGGATTATCAGGTACGGGAGAGCCTTACCGCTCTCACCAGTGGTGGTTTTCTGGGTACCGGTCTTGCCCGTGGACGTGCTAAACATTATTATCTACCGGAAGCACGTACAGACTATGTGTTTACCATCATCGGCGAAGAGACCGGATACCTTGGTGCTATGATCGTATTTCTCCTGCACACCACACTCTTTTTTGCCAGTCTGATAATGGCTGAGAAACAGGATAGCAACTATCTAAAATTCCTCGCTGCCGGTATGGCAATGAACATATATTGTAATGTGTTGGTTAATACAGGCGTGGCTATGAGCATTCTTCCGCCCACGGGGAACACACTTCCCTTCATCAGCTATGGCGGTAGCGCTCTACTGATGGACAGTATAGCTGTAGGGGTAATCCTGAATATCAGTGCGCAAAGGAGGACTTTGTGAGATTTGCTTTCGGTGCTGGTGGAACCGGTGGGCACATTGTGCCTGCAATAGCCCTGGCAAGAGAATTGAAGTCCCGGGGTCACGAATGCATCTTTATCGGCAATGCTTCCAGTATGGAAGAGCGCCTGGCACAGAAGCATAGTCTTTCTTTCTTCCCTATCAAAGTGCAAAAGCTGTACCGCAGTCTGAATCCAGACAATCTACTCTTTCCCTATTATCTGGCAGGAAGCATATTGAAATCCCGCAGAATTCTGAAGGATGAACACATAGACGGCGTCATCACAACCGGAGGATTTGTATCCGGACCAGTAGCTATTGCCGCCATTAGCCATAAAGTGCCCTGTTTTCTTCACGAAAGCAATTCCTATCCTGGACTCACCACCAGGTATTTGTCCAGATACCTTCACCGCACCTATATATCGTTTGAACAGAGCCGTCCTTACCTTCCAAAAGCAAAGCTTAAGAACTTTGGCATACCCATCCTGGAGTCCGTGCGGGATACCGGATTCAGTTTGACTACTCTTGGTTTGAAAGATGATCGACCCACAATATTGATTTCTGGAGGTTCACAAGGCTCACTGGCAATTAACAGCGTAGTGTCCAGTGTCGTAGGTGAATTGCTAAGTAGTGGATGGCAGATCCTCTGGCAAACTGGAAGCCTGACCTACAAGCAATTCTATAAACAGCATAATGGCAAAGAAGGTTTGTATATCTTTGATTTTAACAGTGAACTGAGTAATATGATGAAGAAGGTGAATCTTGCAATAACTCGTGCTGGAGCCATGACCATCGCCGAATTGGAAGCAGCGGCGTTGCCTGCGATTCTGATACCTCTACCCACCGCAGCGGAAAACCATCAGTATTACAACGCACTGGCACAAAAGAACAAGGGAGTGGCGGAACTATTGGTACAGAGTGAACTGAACCCACAGAACCTCTTGGCAACTATAAAAAAAGTTGAACCGGATAAACTTCGTAAGGCTCTGCTTGCGTTGCCTGCAAACACGGCAACTGAGCAGATAGTAACGGATATTCTAAGCTTTTACTAAGGAGAAGTTATGCTTGGCAGAACCAAAAAGATACACTTCATCGGAATTGGCGGCATCGGTATGAGCGGTATCGCAGAATTCCTCTTCAACCAGGGACTCGAGATTAGCGGCTCCGACATGAAGATGACCGAACTCACGCGTCACTTGGAAGACCTTGGCATCCAAGTAACTGAGGGTCACGACCCTACAATAATTGAGAACGCCGACGTGGTAGTAAAATCCTCTGCGGTAAAAGATGACAATCCGGAGATTGTAGCAGCCAAAGCAATGAAGATACCGGTTATTCGCAGGGCAGAAATGCTGGCTGAGATCACCCGCATGAGCTTCTCAATCGGTGTATCCGGTACACATGGCAAGACCACTACCACTTCCATGGCAGGATTGGTGCTGGAAGCTGCAGGATTGAATCCCACCATCATCGTAGGCGGCAAAGTAAAGAACTTCGGTTCGAACAACGTAATGGGCTCTGGAAAGTACATTGTGGTGGAAGCCGATGAATACGATCACAGCTTTCTCTCGCTCTCTCCTTGTATCGCTGGCATTACAAACGTAGATGAAGATCATTTGGATTGCTACCGCAATCTGGACGACATCAAGGGAGCTTTCATAGAATATGCGAATAAAGTACCATTCTTTGGTAGCGTGATCGCTTGTCTGGACGATCCCGGAGTGCAATCCATTCTCCCGGAGATAAACAAAAAGATCGTAACCTACGGACTTTCCCGACAAGCAGATGTGCAGGCTTTAAACATTGTAATGAAAGACTTTCAGGCAAGCTATGATCTCTCTTACAAGGGTTACAAGCTTGGGCGTATCTCCATGAATGTTTCCGGAAAGCACAACATCCAAAACTCCCTACTTGCTGCCTCCATAGGTTTGGAACTGGATCTGCCCTTTCATAGCATCCAGGAAGGTATGGCTGCTTTCAATGGAGTTTACCGTCGTTTTGAACTGAAAGGAGAAGCCCAGGGCATAACCGTTTATGATGATTACGCTCACCATCCCACCGAGATTATGGCGACCTTAGAAGGTTTTAAAGATAGCGTTGACCGTCGCATTGTCGCCTTGTTTCAACCCCATCTTTTCTCTCGCACCCGTGATCTCTATGAGAAATTTGGCAAAGCATTCTTCAGTTGTGACTGTCTGATCCTTGCTCCGATTTATCCAGCCCGAGAATTGCCCATCCCTGGAATCAGTTCCAAACTCATCGCTGATGTTGCCATTCAAAGCGGTCATCATCAGGTACACACTATCGAAGATAATGACAAGATAGTGGATGAAACCATAGCATTATTGAAGCAGGATGACATCTTGATCACCATCGGGGCAGGCAACATCTGGCAATACGGTGAAGAAATCCTCAACAAACTTAAGAAAATAGTTGACACAAACAGTAAGGACTAAAAAAGTAGTAAGTTATGAGCTTTTTACTTTTTCTGAACAAATCTATAGTAAAACTCTAACTACATTAAATAACAATAAGGTATCTAGATGAAAGAAAGAAAGCGCAGAGGAAACAGCAGGTATTACCTATATTTTAGCCTATGTATGCTTGCAGTTATGGCTGTGGGCTACGGCTGTTGGTATGCCCTGCGCCATCTGCCCTTTTTTGAAGTAGATCAGATTATTGTGGAAGGTAATACCGCAGTCCCGGATTCCTTGATCATATCGCAATGTGAGTCTTATGTGGGTATGAATCTCTTCAGGGTACCTAAGAAAGAGATCAAAAACAAGCTCGGTAAAATCTCCCGCATCAAGAGCTTAAAAGTTAAGCGCCATTTACTGAGCACCATCGAGATCCAAATCAACGAACGCAAAGGTATACTATATGTAAAAAGCTTTGAAGGTGACCTCTATCCAATCGACACAGAAGCCATTGTGCTGGAGCGTTATGGTAAAGTGTACCAAGAAGATATCCCAATATATAGTTCATACTACACAGACAATCAGCTGAAGGCTGGAGTAAAGCTGGCAAAGCCAGATTTGAACAGGATACTGAAGACCCATCTTATGATAATGCAACAGGCTCCGGATTACCTCCCTATTATTTCCGAATACTATATGATAGATAATACCATAAACATCATCGACGCCCGCTACGGCACCCGCATCATTCCGGGGGAAACAGACTTTTCAGACCAGCTGAGGCGCTACCAGTTCGTACAGGACAACGGCAATATTTCCCGCCGCAGTGTAGTGGACCTCCGTTATGACAACCAAGTAGTTGTAAAGGCAGGAGACAAATGAAGCATACCATTATTACCGCCTTGGATATCGGTTCCACTATGGTGAGAACGATCATCGCCAAGACACTTGCCAACAATCGTTTGGAGGTTTTGGGAATAGGGCAGTGTCCTTCTGCTGGCATCCAGCGGGGCATTGTAAAAGATATACAGGCCCTTTCCGACCAGATCGCCAAATGTATTGAAGAAGCCGAAAAAGCCGCAGATACCGACGCGATAAACATATATGCAAACATTACCGGAGACCATATCCGCACTCAGTTGGGAGACGGCAGAATCTCGATCCCTTCGGATACCCCAAATGAACCGGGAGAGATCAGTCTGGAGCATGTGGAACAAGTGATTGATGACGCCAAGAACAGTGTAAAAATCCAGAAGGGATTTGAACGTCACAAGATCCTGCATGGCATCCCGCATGATTACATCATAGATTCTCAGGACGATATACGCAATCCCGTAAACATGAGCGGATTTCATCTAACTGCAAAGGTGCTTACGATACTCTCCGAACTTACTCCAATGCGAAACCTCAGTAAATGCATCGAACTCGCCGGTTACGAGATGGATCCGGATAATTATGTGCTCAGCCATGTCGCCTTGAGTAACAGTGTTTTATCGGAGGATGAACGCCGGTTGGGTGCTATTCTGATGGATATAGGCGGAGGCACTTGCGATATATCGATCTACAATCGTGGAGCCTTGGAAAAAGTAATCGTGATTCCCATGGCTGGTGCATCCATCACCGAAGATCTGGCCATCGGGCTTAAAACCACTATTGCAAGTGCTGAATATATCAAAACCCAATTTGGTAACGCGATCGCCAGTGAAATTGACCAATCTCTGGAGATTGACGTGGAAGGCATAAGCGGTAGAGCCGGAACTAGAAGGCCACAATACCTCGTAAGCCATGTTATCCAGCACAGAGTAGAGGAGATCCTAGCTTTGTGTTACAATCGCAGTAAAGACTATTATACACCAGAATTGGTGACTGCCGGAGTAATATTATCCGGTGGTAGCGCCAATCTACAGGGCATCGATAAAGCGATAAACAACGCTTTCAACCTGCAGGTAAAGATCGCAAAACCGGATTTGTCCCGCCTGGAAGGTATGACCTCAAGACTGGATGATCCCGGCTTTGCCACAGCAGTAGGCATACTCTATTTCGCATCGGAGTTTGAACATGAACCTCAGGCCCGCAGTTTTAATCTCGGAAACCTGGGTAACAGCAAATTTGTAGATACAATTAAAAAAATATTTAAAGACTTCAGCTAGGGGGAACCAATGATTGAATTTGACGAAAGACCGGCACAAGTAGGAACCAACATCAAGATTATAGGAGTTGGCGGAGCAGGCGGAAACGCCATAAATGCCATGATCGAAAACGAGCTGGGCGGTGTGGAATTTATTGCCGCAAATACTGACATCGATGATCTATCCAAAAGCAAAGCCAAGATGAAACTGCAACTGGGAAAGAAGCTCACCCGTGGCTTGGGAACCGGGGCCAACCCTGAAGTAGGCTCGCGTAGTGCCGAAGAATCCAAGGACGACATTAAATCCAACCTTGATGGCGCAGATATGATCTTCCTGGCCGCTGGAATGGGCGGAGGTACTGGTACCGGAGCTACTCCAGTTATCGCCAAGATCGCCCGTGAAATGGGCATTCTAACTCTTGGAATAGTAACCACTCCTTTCCCCTTTGAAGGGAAAAAGCGCGAGGAAAACGCAGATCATGGCATTCGTCACCTTAGTGAATATGTGGATACCCTGATCGTGATACCAAATGATAAACTGTGTGAGATATATGGCAATGCCACGCTTAAGACCGCTTTCAATAATGCCGATAATGTGCTCTACGAAGCTGCCAAAGCGGTTAGCGACATCATCACCATCACTGGTTTCATCAATGTGGATTTTGCAGACGTGAAAGCTGTGATGCAGAATATGGGTTATGCTTTGATGGGGACAGGATTAGCCGAAGGTGAGAACCGTGCCATCAATGCCGCACGCCTTGCCATCAGCAACCCGCTGCTTTCGGATGTAAGTCTTTCTGGATGCCAATCCCTGCTTTTGAACATCACTTGCGGAGAGGACATCTTGATGAACGAATTTGCCGATGTATCCAATGTGATTGTAAATGAAACCGGAAAAGGCGCTAACATCATTATGGGCGCAATTTTGGATCCCAATATGACTGGCAAGATCTCCGTAACCATTATTGCTACTGGACTTGAGAAGGAGAATTTGAGCGGTAAAGTAGTAGATTTTCCTAGTTTTGAAAGTCCTAAAGTTGAAAATATGAAACCAGACATATCGGCTACTTCCATTGAAGACGATGTAAAAGACATCTTCAGAACTCTGGGAATAAACAAGAATACTGAGGAAGAAAAGAGCGTTTCTGCCGGAGCTAACGATACAAATAGGATTAAAGCTCTGCGCACAGATGTTCCCAGCTTTTTAAAAGCTCTGGATTAGTTCCTAATCTCTGCAGGAACAACTCTCCCCCCAAGAGTTGTACTGCGAATCCAAAACCAAAGGATCTTCGGTAACCCCCTGCCGGAGATCCTTTTATTGTGAGAGTTTTATCCACTTGAACCTTACTTGCTGCGAACCACTCTAAAACCAATATAGGATGTCTTGGAAAAGGGCTTTGCGTATAGCCTGGCAGTATTACGTAATAGAGTATCGTTATGATACCATGAGCCTCCCCGGATTACTTTGTCCGTTCCAGTCTCAGGGCCTAGATAATGATTTGATATCCTATGGCTATAAGGTGCATACCAGTTCCAGACCCATTCAAAGACATTGCCGCTCATGTCGTATAAACCCAGTGCATTAGCTTTTTTTGAGCCCACCTTATGGCTTTCAGCCCCAGAATTTTGAGCATACCATGCCACTTCCGGAGCAATGTTTGAGCCGCTGTACAGCGAGAAGTCCATACCGTCTCCCCCCTTTGCGGCAAACTCCCATTCCGCTTCTGTGGGCAAGCGATATCCGTTTGCTTCAAAATCGCAGACAATTTCAGCTCCCAGGTAGTCATAAGCCGGAGATAGCCCATCCTTCAGGCTCTTGGCATTACAGAACTCAATAGCATCGTAGAAAGACACATTCTCCACCGGCAGATCATCGCCCTTAAACAGCGAAGGGTTGTTTTCGAACACCATTTTCCACTGCTTCTGAGAGATCTCAGTAGCACTGATCATAAATGACTTCAGCGGAACTGTAAGCAGAGGAAATTCGTCTGCTTCGGCATCAGGGCCGATACTCCCCATGATCAATGTGTCAGCAGGGACAAGCAGCATCTCGATTGGATGATTTTCTGCTAACTCTTGCTTCAAAATTTCTTCTATCTCAATATCCGGTTCCGGGCTTATAAAACTGGGTCTTTCCCTCAAGAGAACATATTGCACCAGAACATACAAACCAATCAAGAGGCTCATAATCATCAATATCCGAAAGGTTTTCTTCATAGAACCGATGTCAAGATGCTCTTCTTCCTGAATCTCGATAGGTTCATACTTTACTGTGTGCTTATTCTGGACAGAAGGTACATCATCCTGTTTGGGAACCACTTCGGGTTCTGGTTTCACAGAACTCAGATGGTCCTGCTCCTTGGGAAGCAGTGGTTCTGAAACAACCATCTCCGGTGCGATGTTTTCTATTTCGATGTTCTCTACTGCTGTCTCATCCCCAAAGCTCTGCTCATCAAGGATATGATTCGGTGCAGGCATGCTTTCTGCCGGTGCATCCAGAGATTCTTTTAGAGCCTCAAATATGGGCTTTTCTTCTTCACTTGGCTCCAGAGAGGGTTGTAACGGTTGTTCTTCGATTTGATCTTCTAAAATTTCTGGGACAGGCGGTATCAGTTCTGTTTTAGCAAGGATGGCAGCTATCAAGGCCGGATCTGGTTCCGGGGGACGGAGGGGAGATACTACAACCGCTTCAGGGATAAGCTCTTCCCCGGGATTTGGAGATACATTCATCTCAGCTTCAGCTTTGGCCAATATTTGTGAGATCAGGGTGCCATCAGGTTCAGGTGCGATAAAGGGAGATATCTGTATAATTTCTATTTCGGGTTCATCAGGGGAATCATCTTCCGCTGGATGCTCGATGGTGGTATTCTCTGCAGCCGTGCTTTGATCTTCTGGAGCTTCATCTTGAGTCTCGCCTGACGTTTCTGGAAATGCCCAATCATAATCCGGCATTTCATTTTGCAACAACTCAAGCAAAGCTTTGGGATTCTCTGTGCGTTCATAGGGATCCAGCTTTAGGCAACTCAATAGAATGCCATACAGCCAATCCGGCATCCTCCCCATTCCCGGCAACTGTATTGCCCTGCTGAAGCTTTGATGCTTTTGTTCTTCGGGCGAGCTAAAACTATCCAGTTTCCAGGGCAGTTGTCCGCACATTGCCTGATACACAATCACTGCCCAGGAATAGAGATCAGAATTGCTATGAGACCGGGTAGTATTAAAGATCTCCGGAGCTACATAAAGGATCGGCAGAGGATACTTGAAATTACCCTCCGAGTGCTTCCATGCCGGTCGATTCTTACCGAACCCGATCAGCTTTGGATTACCGGATGAATCTATCACAATATTGTATGGATTCAGGTTTTCGTGTACCAATCCCCGCTCTTCCGCATATATCAAAGCAGCTAAAATACCTTTTGCCCAGGCAAGAACTTCGCTTACTTCCGGTTGTCTGTTTGACAGGATTTCACCCAGAGCCTTACCCTCTGCAAACTCGGCAACGAGATAAACTCCCAGCCCTTCTTCGAAGCATCCGATAGTTCTACGGATGTTTGGATGCTCCAGGTTCAGTGCTTGTGTTGCTTCTGATTTCAGGCTTTCCGCAAGGTTTCTATCGGTAATCTGAGCAGGATCTTGAGTTTTTATCAATACCTGTTTGCCATCGCTGATTCTGCTTGCTTTATATAGCAGAAAGCGTCTGGAGTGATGCAGTGTGTCCGAAATGTTGTAACTATTTAGTGCCATATCTCTGCGTGCTAAAAACTGTTTTTCCCCTTTTCAATACTCTGAGGATGTGAGAAGAGCCCAGATGGTAAGGAATGAAGTTCAGTCCGGGAATATCCCACATGATGATGTCCGCAAGTTTTCCCGCTTCCAAAGAGCCAATACTGCCCTGTCTGTCCAAAGCACAAGCGGCATTGATTGTAGCCGCACACATGGACTCAGTGGGGCTCATTCCCATCTGTAGCGATGCCAGGCTCATGGTAAGAGCCATACTATCACAATTGCAGCTTCCCGGATTGTAATCCGTTGCGATAGCTACGGGTAGACCACTATTGATCATATCACGGGCACGGGCGTAAGTCTTTGATCTCAGCGAAAACAGAGTCGCTGGTAAAAGCACCGGTACTACACCGGCTTCCTTCATCAGCTTGATCCCAATATCCGAACAAGCCCCCAGATGATCTGCGGAGATACAGCCCATTTCCGCTGCAAGCTCTGCACCGCCAATGGCCTCGATCTCATCCGCATGCATTTTTAATTTCATGCCAGCAGCCTTGGCTTTGCTCATTACTCTCCGGGATTCATCGATGCTATAGACGTGTGCCTCGGTGAAGATATCGCAAAACTCCGCAATTCCCTGTTCTGCAACCGCAGGGATCATCTCGTCGGTGAGTAACCTTAGGTAGGTTTCATGATCGTTCTTGTATTCCGCCGGATACTCATGAGCACCCATAAAGGTCGCAACAATATCGATGGGAAGAGTCTCGTTCAAACGCTTGATCGCTTCCAATTGTTTCAGTTCGCTCTCGGTATCCAGCCCATAACCGCTCTTGGCCTCCAGGGTCGTAGTACCCAGTTCAATCATACGTTTAATTCGAGGTAAGGAAAGCTCCACCAATTCATCAACCGATGCTGCTCTTACCGAAGCTATACTGCTGCGAATCCCACCTCCGGCCAAGGCTATTTCCACGTAGCTTTTTCCAGCAAGACGCATAGCAAATTCATCTTCTCGAGTGTGTACGAACACTGGGTGGCTATGACTATCCACAAAACCGGGGCTAATGAAGCAACCCTTGGCGTCTATTGCCTCATCCCAGTTGTATTTAGCTTCTATTTCAGCGCTGGAACCAATCTCGACGATCACTCCGTCGTGGATTGCGATACCTGCGTTTTTCAGGATTCCGGCATCATTCATCTCTGCGCCATATTTGCCCTTGTGAGCGCTTTGCATGGTAGCTATTTGCCCGGCATTTATTATTATGGTATCTACTTTCATAAGATTACTCCTTCTTTCCAGCAAGGCTTTTCATCTGCTGAAAATCCGTCAAGGTCTTTGCCAGAACCGATGATGTAAACCTGGTTTGAACTACTTTTACCACTCTGTCGCCCCATACTCCCTCCCTATACATTATCCGGTGCTGAATCTGATATAAAGCTGTCATGATCGAGTGAACACTGCTTGATAACGGGATGATATCTGCTTCATGGTACGTTGAACAACAGGGGGACAACAGGGCTAGTAACCGCCGAAAATCAACGCCCAGTCATCCAGCCATTCTTCCGTGTGTTCTGCGATCTGAACATTGGTCAAGCTGGAATTTACCAGCCAGGGTGAGAGCGGCACACGACTAAAAGCCGTGGGGAGCAGTGTTTTCCGATTTGCAGGGAAAAGCCCCAGTTTATACACAATCATCTTCTGAGCAGATTCTCTGAGGATAAAATCCACAAAAGCACCTGCTAAGGCTGGATTTTGGGATTCTTGCAAGATTGCGATACACTCCGAGTACAAATAGCTTCCCTCACTAAAGACTTTAAAATCCAATTTGCTGGTTTCTTGCATTTGCTCATTCTGCCTGGCTGCCAAAGTGATCAATCCGGGCATCATGGTACATTCGCCGCTATTGACGGCAGCCAACGCTTCTGCCTGACTGGAATAATTGCGAAATACATTCTTGCGTAATGCCCGCAGCATCTGAGGATAACCTTCTTTACCGAAAAGAGCCATACACCAGTGCAGCATAGCCCTGCCCGGACCGCTGTGAGAGGGATCTACCATAGCCATCTGATTCAGGTATTTATCGTCCTGCAACTCACCGAAGGATTTTGGCGCTTCTGCAAGCAACTCACTATTGTAGAGCAAACCCAGGTAAGAAAAGCCGTAGGGAATAAGGCGATAATCTTGATCCTCCACGCAATCCCGGTTCATCTCGTCCACTGCTTTGGGTAAATAGGGGCTAAAATGTACTTCCGGATCCAGAAATGCAGAGAATGCCGAAGGAATACCCAGAACCACGTCCAGACTGTCTGCGGCGTCAATAAAACCCTGAGCAAGCGATGCATGATTTTCGTAGAGTCTTAGCTCTACCTTGCATTTGAGTTCTTTCTCAAATTCGGGGATAATTGTAGCTTCCAGCCCGGAACTGCGAAACTCTTTGGTAACAGCCAGCCTGAGGAGACCAGACTGCGCAGATTTACTATCTGCGGATGCTTGGGGCTCTTCCTTCGTACAAGCAAATTGGAAGAGCAGCAACAATGCCAGAATAAAGGTACCTACATCGATCCGAATAGAATCCATGCTACAATAAAGTCCATAATAAGGATCGCTACAGAGCTGTAAACAACTGTCTGCGTGGTGGATCTACCTACACCCTCAGCGCCTCCATAACTACGATCGCCAAAGAAACAAGCCAAAGAAGTGATGATGAAACCGAATACGATGGATTTCAACAAGCCGCTCCATAGATCAAAGGGCTCGAAGTAAGCTCTCATTCCAGTAAAAAACGTATGATAATGAAGACCATATCTGAGAAAAGAAAAGTACCAGGCACAGAGGATGCTGATGGCATTGGCAAATATGGTGATCAAGGGAAAAGTCACCACTCCAGCAAGAATACGTGGCATATACAAGAACTCGTGTGGATTTACATTCATGCTGTGCAGAGCATCGATCTGTTCACTAACCTTCATGGAGCCGATCTCCGCTGCCATAGCCGCACCGATCTTGCCGGTAAGAACCAGAGCTGTGAGCACTGGTGCAAGCTCTACCATGGTCGATTTTCCGATCAGTACACTTAACAGATTCAGGGGGATATAACCTTTGGATTGATATACTGCCTGCAGAGCAGTAACCAAACCGGTGAAAGCGGCAGTAAGCATTATCAGAAACAATGAATCGTAACCAATCCGCTTGAACTGGATCAGGAATTCCAGGCGACGCCTAGGTAAAGCCTTTAATCCGCGCAGACTGCGACCAATGAAGATGCTATACTCACCAATCCCTGCAAACAGATCTGCCCACATATCAGCGGTCTTCGCTCAGATCCAAAGATCTGAACAGGGTATATTCCTTATCAAAACCCAGATCAGTAGAGCCGGTAGAGCCATGACGGTTTTTGCCAATGATGATCTCCGCAATACCGGGCTTTTCCGTCTTCTCTGGGTAGTAGTATTCATCGCGATAGATAAACATCACCAAGTCGGCATCTTGCTCTATAGCTCCAGATTCTCTTAAGTCCGCCAGCCGGGGACGCTTGTCTTCGCGGTTTTCCAGCATTCGGTTCAATTGCGACAGAGCAATCACGGGGATCTTCATGTCTTTGGCCAGTACCTTCATTGCGCGAGATATCTCGGAAATCTCCTGTTGACGGTTATCCCTGTCTTTGGTTAGCCCCATCAGTTGCAAATAGTCGATCACTATCAGGTCCAAACCTCCCACTTCTGCGGCAAGACGTCGGGTCTTGGCTCGGATATCCAGCGGAGTATTGGTTCCTGATTCATCAATGTAAATATGTTTTGTGCCCAGTACTTCCGCCGCCTGCATGATTCGGGTCAATTTCTCTTCGTTCATCCCGTAGCCCTTGAGCATGCTATCCATATTGACCTCGGAGGCAGATGAGAACATCCTCATAATTACTTCATCCGCAGCCATTTCCATGGTAAAAATCGCTACTTTCTTTTTCAGGTTTACTGCTGCATGCGAAGCTATGTTCAAAGCCAGAGAAGTCTTCCCCATAGCGGGTCGGGCAGCGATGATAATGAACTGTCCGGGACGGAAACCTCCGGTAAGCCGGTCCAGATCCCCAAAACCGCTTCCGATACCGGTAACCGGGGATTTGGTGGAAGCAATCTGGTCGATATTGTGCAGGACTTCATTTGAGATTTGGTCGATCTTTATAAAGCCTTGATGATGGGGCAATTCTGCAATGGAAAAGATAGCTTGCTCAGCTTCATCAACTATTGTTTTTACAGGGGAAACAGAGCTATAGCAAGATTCAATGATGCCATTGCATGCCACGATAAGGTGTCTCAATAGGGCTTGTTCGGTTACAATGTTCAGGTGATACTCGAAGTTCGCACTGGAGACTACAATGTCTGCAATCTCATTTATATATGGGATACCGCCAATCTTCTCCAGATGATTGTTTCGCTCCAACCTGTTGATTAGTGTAAGCACGTCCACTTCGATGCCATCGTTGAAAAGCTCACAGATGGTTCTGAAGATCAGCTTGTGTGCAGTTCTGGCAAAGAATCCCTCCTGCAGTTTCTCGATGCCTTTGCTAACTACATCAGCATCTATCACCATGGCAGATAACACTGCGGCTTCGGCATTGATGTCTGAAGGGAGCTTACGCTCGGAAATGCTGCTTGGTTCGCTGTTGTCCTTTCTTTTCGCCATACACTATGCCTCTAGTTAAATTTGGATTTTAGTGCCAGATTCACAGCTGGGGGCACGAAGTCATGAAGATCAGCACCCAATTCTGCCAATTGACGGATCATGGAAGATGAAAGATACATGTATCGTAAGCTTGGTACCAGGAAGATGGTCTCAATCTCCGGTTTCAACTTCGTGTTCGTAAGGGCCAGCGAAAGCTCATATTCAAAGTCTGAAACGGCACGAAGACCTCGGATCATTATTCTACTATTCTGTGAATGCGTAAAATCCACAACCAATCCAGAGAAATTGAGTACCTTTACGTTCGAAAGATGCGCGCTGGATTGTGTACAAAGCTCCACACGCTCTTCCAGACTAAAGTAATTCTGCTTGGCAGTGTAGTCCGCAACAGCTAGAATAACTTCGTCGAACATACGGGAAGCCTTTTCCAATATGTTCAGATGACCCAAAGTAATGGGATCAAAAGTCCCGGGATAAATCGCCTTCATTGTTTGGCCTTCATGATCTCTTCCAGTTCATCGATCTCCTTGGGGATATTTTGGCTAAGTACACAATAGCCTGCCTGAGTAACCAGCACATCGTCTTCAATACGTACCCCGATAACTTCTTCCGGTATGTATATTCCCGGCTCTACAGTAATCACATTGCCTGGCTCTAAAACTGCCTCTCTGCCACCGACATCGTGAGTATCCATACCCAGGAAGTGACTTACGCCGTGCATATAATACTTTGTAACATCTTTGGCTTCTTCGATGAGGCCAAGCTCAATCAGTTCATGGGCAATCAAATCGCGGGTCTTCATCTGCAAATTACTGAGCTTCACCCCTGGGGCAATCATCATGATGATTTCCTTTTGCACGCGTAAGACAGCGCTGTAAACTTGTTTCTGGCGTTCGGTGAATGTTCCGCTAATGGGAAATGTACGACTGATATCTGCCGAATAGTTCATGTATGAAGCGCCTACATCCATCAAGACCAGATCATTGGGACCTATCTGACATTCATTCTTTTCGTAATGCAAGGTGGTGGCATTTATTCCCGACGCGATAATAGGAGCAAATCCCCAGCTTTTCAAGCCGCTGCGTTGAATACGGTAAAACAGAATTGCTTCAAGTTCATACTCCATCATACCGGCCTGAGCGGACTCCAGGATGTCTATAATACCTTTGCCGGTAATGTCTATAGCCCGTTGGAGCTGCACTACCTCCCAATCACTTTTAACTTTGCGCAGCGGCATCATGACTTCCGTGATGCACTGAATGGCGATCTGGGGATAACGTTCCCGAACCGGTTGCAGACGGAACATTGCATAAGAAAGAGGAGCATTTAGCACTTGCTGGCCAATGTTCGAATAGATGCGATAGATAACCGGACAATAATCCGACAAAAAACACTCAAACTCGTCTAAATACATTACATTCCGGATGCCACTAATCTCCGCAGCTTCATCTTTCTCCATCTTTTTACCTTCCCAGACAATGCGATCGGGATCGTTGCGTTGGATAAAAAGACATTCCCTGTTGCCATTTCCTGTCTTCAGCCCAAAATAGATGGCATTGGGGATTTCAAGTCCGGTAAGGTAAAGGAAATTGTTATCTTGTTTATACTTCTCCAGTTTTGCTTCACGCTCGGCAAAGAGGATTACGGAATCAAACTCCTTCAGCGAATCCAATAGCTTCTCTCTACGTGGGATCACAATCTCTTGCTTCATCATAAACTCCATATTCAGTATTCTTAGTTCTATGAGTCATTTTTTGGGTAGTGCAGCTTATGTCCAGCAAATTCCTTGCAAGATTTGATGAGCTATTTAGTAAACTGATCTCAGAGCAGTTGCTACATGCTGGAAGCTTAATTCTCCCAAAATAGTTCAACCTGCTGCAGGCAAAGATAGTCCTTTGCTCCAAAATTGAACAAGCCCAATGACTGCTTTGGTTTTAGCTCAAAATAATATCCCGAAGCTGAGAACTCCTTGTCATTATAACCGGGGAAGAAATCTGCGATACCGGTAACGGGGCATTGTATCTTCAGCGGTAGATTGTATGTGGATCCTGAACTGTATTGAATCCTCAATTCCGCACTCAGGCTCATTTTGGGATGGCTCTTCTCGTAATATACTCTTATCTTTCTAAGCTTATATTGGTAGTGAGCTGAAGGTAGATCCATTTCCAGCCCGCGATTGGCAGAAAGTGTACAATAACCGGAGTTGCGCTCATCAGAGTAAAGCCCGGAGCTAAAGATTTGCTCCATTTTATCACCAATCCCATCCGCATTCATGCCTTTAACTTCCTTGCTGATAAAATCTATGATAGTAAGTGACTACTGCTTTCCTCTAGCAACATTCGCTCGTGCCAGGCCAGTCTGAGGACCAAGAAAGCAACATAGAATCACTACAAAGTAACATATAATTCTGTGATACTTTCTCATGTGAACCTCCCAGTTCATAGGTACGAACCTTATTCTGTAAAGTAGAATAACTCATACTCCCGCTTTTGATGTCAAGAAGATTAATCAATAACAGAAGAAATGTAATTGAGACAAGTGGAGATATTTCAACAATTCAAGTAAGCTTTGGATGCTGGTGGTAGACGATACCCGTTCCAGTTCTGGATTTGAAGACTGAGGAGCTACGACATCAGCTGGTTTGGCCGAGAAAACTATAAGCTTTGGACTGATCCAGAATTATATGTTGGGCAGTTATAAAGAATATGTCGCTGTTTTTGTATCTCCAATTCTGGTTCATGTAAACAGGCGCTAATGACTAGCATCATCAGCGCCACAATTATTCTGGAGACTCTCTGCATCTCACGCTACTCTTATTCGGCTACCGCCTTTGTTTTGGAGCGAACCGGTTTTATAAAGGTGTATACTGGATCGCCTTTATCCAATACAACTTCTTTAGTGATGCGGCAGGTCTGGATATCGGCACGATCCGGGATGCTGTACATAATTCTCAGCATAAAGCGTTCCATGATTGAGCGCAGTCCTCTGGCTCCGGTTTTTTGGGATAACGCAATGCGAGCGATTTCTTTCAGGGCTTCGGTATCAAATCCCAATTGCACCCCATCCATCTCAAACAGCTTTACATATTGCTTGCAGATGGCATTTTTGGGCTCGGTGAGGATATCAATCAGAGCCTCTTCACTAAGTTCATGTAGAGTGCAGATCACCGGCATGCGCCCGATAAGCTCCGGGATAAGCCCATAACGAAGCAGATCCTGAGGACCTGTGAGGTCAAAGATGTTTGTCTCATCCTGCTTGATACCCAAGTCCACATCGAAGCCGATAGCTTTTTTATCAGTACGTTCTTTGATGATCTTTTCCAAGCCGAAGAAAGCACCACCAGCAATGAAAAGGATGTTTTTAGTATCGATCTCGATAAATTCCTGTTGCGGGTGTTTACGTCCGCCTTTGGGCGGTACATTCACCTTGGTACCTTCCAGAATCTTCAAAAGCGCTTGTTGTACGCCTTCACCGGATACATCTCTGGTAATCGACGGAGTCTCGCTTTTACGGGAGATTTTGTCGATCTCATCAATGTAAACGATACCTCTTTCGGCACGTTCAACGTCATAATCTGCATTTTGCAGCAAGCGCACCAATATGTTCTCCACGTCTTCACCCACATATCCAGCTTCAGTAAGAGTGGTTGCGTCGCTAATGGCAAAAGGAACCTTCAAAAAGCGGGCAAGCGTCTGAGCGATGAGTGTCTTTCCGCTGCCGGTGGGACCGATCATGAGGATATTGCTCTTCTCCAATTCGATCTCATCCTTATCGGTCTGGCGGAAAATTCGCTTGTAGTGATTATAGACCGCTACGGCGATGATTTCTTTGGCGTTATCCTGGCCGATCACGTATTGATCCAGATAGCCTTTAATCTGGCTGGGTAACGGCATTTGGAAGTCTTCCATTTCCTTATCCTGAGTATTGGCATTTACGATGGTATGGCACATCTCGATGCATTCATCGCAGATATTACCGGCAATGCCACGAATAAGGTTTTTCACATCATCTTCACTGCGCCCGCAAAAGGAACAGCTCAAGTTTTTATTCTTGTCCAAACTATTTCTCCTATTTTTCGTCTCTGCGTACCAGAATCTCGTCGATGAGACCGTATTCCATGGCTTCAGTTGCGCTCAGGAAATAGTCCCGATCAGTATCCATGGCAATCTGATCGATGGATTTGCCTGTATGATTGTGCAGTATCTCATTCATTCTACCACGCAGGTATAGGATTTCCTTCGCTTGAATCTCGATATCTGCTGCTCTTCCCTGAGTTCCGCCCCAAGGTTGATGAATCATAATCCGGCTATTGGGCAAAGCCGTACGTTTACCTTTTGCTCCCGCTGCCAACAATACCGCTGCCATAGAAGCAGCCATGCCGATGCAGATAGTGGAAACAGCAGGCTTAATGTATTGCATGGTATCATAGATTGCCAATCCGCTACTGATGCTGCCACCGGGACTGTTGATGTACATATAGATGTCCTTGGACGCATCCTCGCCTTCCAGATGCAGTAATTGCGCTACGACCGTATTTGCCATTGTATCATCTATACCACCGCCCACAAACACGATTCGGTCTTTTAGCAGCCGGCTGTAGATGTCATAAGCGCGTTCTCCGCGGCCTACTTGTTCGATCACCATTGGGATATAGTTCATTTTTACTCCGTTTTAGCTTCGGCATTGTCACTATCAACGGCGACAGCTTCGGCTTCTGTGATTTCTTCCGGTATCTGTTCAGGCTCAGGAATGAAGAAATGGGCAGTTTCAGCCAACTTACGCAGGATATAGAAGTTCTTCACGCCATTACGGTATTCATCACCGGAAATCTCGTCTTTGTGCTTTTCTTTGTATGCTTCCACGGTGTTATCCGCAAGAATCGCTTCATGCTTCACATATTCGTCGAACATCTCGTCGCTAATCTCAATTTCCATCTGCTTGCGTAGCTGGTTCAGGATGTACATAGTCACCATCTCTTGAGAGATCTGCATCCTGTATTGATATTCCAGAAACTGATGATACTGCTTGTTTGGATTACGCTGGGCTTCTTGCTGAGCCAAATAACCAATGGTTTTAACCGGAAGCTCAAAGTTGTTGTCCACATAGAGTTTATTTACAATGGCGTAGTTTGCCACATCGATGTTTTTATGCTCGTTTGCCAATCTCATATCTTCGGATATTTTAGCGCGCATAGCTGCCATATCGTCAAATTCCATGTCTTTGGCAAAGTCGTCGTTGAGCTCCGGATACTGCATCCTTTCGATGGAGTTGATCATGATCTTCACGGTGTAATTACTTGCGTTGGGCAGATTTAAAGAACTGTCCCGAGATACCAGCTTGATATCCATGCCGCTGAGTTCTTTTTCAAAGCTGTCCCCAATCTTTTTACCGATCAATTCCGGCAGAGCTCTGTGTTCGGGGTACTCTCCGGCAAAGAAGGACGCATTTCTGGTAAGTTCAGAGCCTTCCAGACTGAAGCTGAGCTCTACATTTACATGATCATTTTCGATGGCTTCATCTGCATCTACTACAGTTCCGTTGTTTTGTTTCAATTCTTCCAAGTATTTATCTACTTCACTGTCCAGCGTGATGGGATTGTAGGGTACATCAAGGTTGTCCAACTGTTTGAATTCGAGGGTTGGTTCATGCTCGATTTCTATCTTGATCTGCATATCGCAGCCCTTATCCCATTGTACATCTTTCACGTCCGGAAACAGTAGATAATCGATATCATGTTCTTTAGCGGCTACTTCAAAGTAGTCGTTCACGCTATCTTTCAAGAAGTGATCCTTCAATAGAGTACCATGAGTTCTTTCGATCAGAGTAAGAGGAGCCTTACCCTTCCTAAAGCCAGGTACATCCACCTGGTTGGCTGCCTTGCGAAGGTACTTTTCCCAAGCTTTGGTGGCGTCGTCGGCCGGGATTGTGATGTTGATCTCTTTACTTACCGCATTGATGACATTAAATTCTACCTGCACTATATTCTCCTTAGATAAATTCCAGCTAATGGTGCGAAAGAGGGGACTCGAACCCCTACAGGAGTGAACCTACTGGATCCTAAGTCCAGCGCGTCTGCCAATTCCGCCACTTTCGCAATTGACTATAGTTTACTTATTTATATATGAAATGCCAGTTTTTTGCATGGCCTTGATCTGTCAAGCTTTCGTTAGTATGGTATATATTGATGGAAGATAATGAAACCGGACACTGAATAAACAAGACTCAGAGCAACATCATATTGTCGATAAGCCGTGTTTTCCCCACATAGGCAGCGATCAGCATGCGACTGTATTCATCGATGATGTCCACTTTACTCAGATCTCCTGCATGGACAATCTCCACATAGTCAACTTTCGCGCCTGCCGCTACGATATCTGCCCTAGCAATATCGATGAGTTCTGAGGCTTTTCGGCAACCAGCAACAGCAGCGCTCTTTGATTTCAGTAAAGCCTGGGACAGACATAATGCGATTTGGCGTTCATCATTGCTAAGGTACACATTACGGCTGCTTTTTGCCAAGCCATCAGCTTCTCGCACTATGGGACAACCCACGATACACGTGTTCATATTCAGGTCTTTTAGCATCACGTTTAGGATGGTAAGCTGTTGAAAATCCTTCTCCCCCATATACATATAATGCGGTTTGACCAGATTCACCAGCTTCAGCACAATAGTGCATACTCCTCGGAAATGACCGTGACGGCTTGCCCCACACAGGATGCCCGACAGCTCACTGACTTCCACCCAGGTGTGGTAAGGCTGAGGATACATCATTTCAGCATCAGGTAGAAACACGTAATCCACACCATGTTGCTTCAATAGTGCCAGATCCCGGTCAATATCCCGGGGATAACTGGCCAGGTCTTCATTGGGGCCAAATTGGGTGGGATTCACAAAGATAGATACGATTGTGATATCGCAGTTCTGGATGGATGCGTCCACCAAGCTCAGATGACCTTCATGAAGGTAGCCCATAGTGGGTACGAAGCCCACTCGTGCTTCTGGTGCATGCCGAAGGGCCGACATCAGAGCAAGAGAAGTAATTAATTGCATGGCTAGATAATAGAGTCTACTTTGT
>Ga0172378_10000851_pt1 | contig 27672 bp, 20 predicted proteins | sample GrowelOW332metaG_FD_119755 | JGI IMG/M metagenome (GOLD analysis project Ga0172378, IMG submission 119755) | Groundwater microbial communities from an aquifer near a municipal landfill in Southern Ontario, Canada - Pumphouse #3_1 metaG | ecosystem: Environmental > Aquatic > Deep subsurface >...
CTTAAGGCTCGGCATACGGTATGCGGGCAGTTCAAGTACGAACGGAACCGGCTTCCCTTTAAATGCCGTATTTTTAAGCAGAAGAGCTGACAGAACTGCCATAATAAATCCACCCACATACAGACAAACCATTACGAGCGCTGCATGTTCCGGAAAAAACACCATTGAAAAAAGCGAAAAAACAGGAAGTTTTGCACTGCACGACATGAACGGAATGATGAATATCGTCATCTTCTTGTCCCTGCGGCTTGAAAGCGTACGGGTGGACATGACGGCGGGAACCGAACAGCCGAAACCGATAAGCATCGGGACGAACGATTTACCGGACAACCCTATTTTCCGGAGGGCTGAATCCATGACAAACGCAACGCGTGCCATATATCCGGTATCTTCAAGCAGTGCAAGAAAAAAGAACAGCACCAGAATTGTGGGCATAAACGACAGCACACTGCCGATTCCCGCACATAATCCGTCGACAATGAGCGAATGAACAGGTAGTGCAAGTCCGTATACCGTTAATGCGTGGTCTATGATATTTGTAAGCCAGTCGAGGCCTTCACCGAACCAGTCGCTGAGCCACTTACCGACAAGGCCGAACGTCAGGTAAAAAATGAGCGACATTATTGCAAGAAACAGAGGAATGGCCCAGTATTTACTCGTGAGCACTGCATCTATTCTGGTTGAGCGCTTCTGCTCGATCGTTTCTCCCACACGGTGTACACAGTCTCCCGTCACCTTTGCTATATAGGCATAGCGCATATCCGCTATTGCTGCAGCACGGTCTGTTCCCGCATCACGTTCCATTTCCGTCGTTATGTGACCGAGAATATCGTGTTCGTTTTCGTTAAGCCCAAGTTCATCAAGAATAATTTTATCTCCTTCAATAAGCTTGGTCGCACAGTATCTGGAAGGAAGTCCGCGGGCCTCGCAATGATCGGAAATAAGATGAGTCATTGAATGGATAGCCTGATGGACAGGTCCTATGTCGCAGAAGTCTATTTTAGCAGGTTTCTTTTTATTAACAGCCGTATCCATAAGCCGCTGTACCAGTTCGGATATACCGTCACCTTTTACTGCAGAAATGGGAACGGCTGCAAGCTGCATGTTGTCCTCAAGTTTAAGCACATCGATAGAATTTCCGGCCGCAGTTACTTCATCCATCATATTAAGGGCCAGTACCATCGGAATACCAAGTTCTTCGAGCTGCAGGGACAAATACAGGTTCCGCTCGATGTTCGTTGAATCCAGAATGTTAAGAATGGCGTCCGGTTTATCCTTCATAAGAAAATCGCGCGTAACAATTTCTTCAGGCGTATAGGGCGACAGCGAATAAATACCCGGAAGGTCAACAACTTCTATTGTAAGATTTCTTTCATTCGAAGATTCCGGCTGAATGAACGACTGTTTAATAAAGCCGCTCTTGCGTTCTACGGTAACGCCCGGAAAATTACCGACGTGCTGCTGACTTCCTGTAAGCTGATTAAACAGGGACGTCTTTCCGCAGTTCTGATTGCCGACAAGTGCAACGGTAAGTTTCATTATGCACCCCTCTTACAGTACGGACATGCAGCGGCGGAACACGCACTGCATGCATACGGATTTTCCGGCTGTTCAAGCTCAACTTTATCCGCGTCGTCTCTGCGGAGTGTCAGCTCATATCCGCGGAGGTTAAGCTCCATCGGATCGCCAAGGGGTGCTGTTTTACGCACGAGAATTTGTGTTCCCGGCGTAAGTCCCATATCCAGAAGGTGATGACGCAGAGCATCCTCACCGCCGACCGTTTTGATGATACCGCATTTTCCCGGTACAAGTTGGGATAGTTTCATATCACCTACAATATAGTTAGTTTAGACTAACTAGTCAAGCAGGGATAAAATTGTTAAAACCCGTACTGATAAGTCATCCGAGAAATCAGCAGTACAGCGGTAATCAGGCGAACGCCCTGTTTACCGTCTCGTCACGGACTTTCGGTGTAAAAGCACTTACCACGGGCACGACAATAAACGGTATAAGTATAGCAATTGACGCGGCCAGCGGTGAATTGGCTGGTCCCAGAACCATCGTTAAAATGATTGCCGCCGCGGTTCCTGTATAAATACCGGCATAAGCCCCTGCCTTCGTAATTTTTCTGCTGTAAATACCGAGCATGTACGGAGCAAGAAATGCACCCGAAAGCACACCCCATGAAAGCGACATAAGCGTAACTATAAACCCTATCTGAAGTTTTGAAATAAGATAGGAGGCAAGTATAAACACTCCGCTTAAAACACGCATCATAAGAACTGATTCCTTATCAGTCATACTGCGGTGTAAGTATCCCTTATACAAGTCAATTGTAATGGAAGAAGAACTGACAAGCACCATTGACGCAAGCGTCGACATGGAAGCGGAAAGGACAAGCAGCATAATCACCGCCATAAGCCCCTCGGGCAGGTGCTGCGACAACAGTGTCGGAACAATCATATCGTAGTTGATTTTACCGTTAGCAAGACGCGGTACGGATTCAAGACTGAAAAACACATGGCCTAGTATGCCGGTAAAATAGGCACTCACGCCGATTACCAGTGCAAACACCGTCGTTATGACCGAAGCAGTCTTTATTACCTGTTCATTTTTTACTGCATAAAATTTCTGCACCATCTGAGGCAGCCCCCACGAGCCTACGCTCGTCATGAATATCAGCGATGCAACCGTAAGGACTGAAGGCTGCTGCACAGGAGGCACATGCACCGGATAGTTTACACGTACCGTCTGCAGCGCGGCAGAAAGGCCCCCTGCTTTATACGAAAGAACCGCAACCATCGTTACAGCACCTCCGAGCATGATGAATCCCTGTATGAAATCAGTAAGCGTAACGGCAAAATAGCCGCCGAGTATGAGATAAATTCCGGTAATCACGACTAAAATCAGTAACGCAAAATCAAACGAAATGTTAAAGGTCGACTCAAACAAATGCCCCAGACCTTTGAAAACCGATGCGGAATACGGCAGCAGAAATATAAAAATGAGAACGGCAGAAATCATTTTAAGATGGTCGCTGTCGTACCGCGCTTCAAGGAATTCAGGCATCGTCATCGTATCAAGATTCTGCGTCATACGCCTTGTACGCCGCGCAAGCAGCAGCCATGCGCACATTGCACCGAGTACGGCGTTTCCCACACCGATAAGCAGCGAACTGAAACCGAAACCCCAGCCCTGTTTGCCGGCAAAGCCAATAAAAACAGCCGCGGAAAAATATGTCGTTCCGTACGCAAACGCCGACATCCACGGACCGACAGTGCGGCCGCCGAGAAAAAAATCACTCAGGGTAGTTGTCTTACGCATACCCCAGATGCCGACACAAATCATAACGGCCAGAAAAAGGAGGAGAAGGATGAGACTGGACATAAAATATCCTTATTCAGTGTGTAATAACGTCCGGAAGATAGTACCGGACTGCAAGAAAACAGAAAATAGCCGTCTGTAAGTATACACTGCCACCGGAAAAGACGCAACTTTTTTCGGCAGCAGCATAACTTTACTTTAAAAACGAATCAAGCGCCTGCTGCCGTACGGCAATTACGCGGTCACACCATGTATCAAATTCAGGATCGGGAATCTGACATTCCGTATGTGACATAATGTACGCTGTTGTTTTTCGAAGTCCCTGTGCCATCGTCGTTTCGGTATGAAACGAAGGAACGAGTCTGCGGAGTTTTGAAATATCAAACAGAACAGGATACGCTTTATCACCCATCAATTCTCCCTGAAAATCGTACTGTTTTCCGGCAGTTCCGAGAAAGTCTGAAGAAATGTGAACCGCATTCAGCGGCACGCCGAGTGCATCAGCAATAATTTCGTAAATCTGATTCCAGCTGAGCCGTTCGTCCGACATAATCTGCACAGCCTGTCCAAGTGCACGCGGGTTACCAAGCAGTCCCGTAAAACCTGCGGCAAAATCGGTATTATATGTCAGCGTCCAGAACGTCGTCCCGTCGCCGGGAATTATGACTGGTTTATTTTTGAGCATGCGGTCGAGTACCTGATAGCTTCCCTTTGCCCCGTGGACAGCGACCGGAACACTCCGTTCGTCGAACGTATGGCTCGGTCGTACAATCGTAACGGGGAAACCGTCTTTGCGGTATTTCTCCATAAGAAAATCTTCTCCCGCTATTTTATTACGCGAATATTCCCAGTAAGGATTTACAAGCGGCGTACTTTCCGTAATAAGGTAGTCTGCAGGAGGTTTCTGATACGCGGAGGCGGAACTGATAAAGATGAACTGCTTCGTCTTACCTGCAAACAGGCAGAAATCGCGCTCAAGGTCCGCGACTGTAAACGCAATAAAATCCGCGACTGCGTCGAATGTCATACCGGCAAGTTTCGCAGCTGTATCCTGTTCATTGTGTACGTCGGCATGCAGTTCGTGAACACCCGTAAGCCCCGTACTGCGGTTCCCGCGGTTTATGAGCCACAGCTCATCACCCTGAGCGAGCAGCCGTCCGGAAATGGCCATACTGATAGTTCCCGTCCCGCCGATGAATAAAATTTTCATTACGCGCCTCCTTATTTACCGTATGATGTTCTTTACGCCGTCAACAATACGTTTGGCGACGGCAGGATTGTTCATCGTGTATAAATGGATATATTCAAAGCCGTTGGCACATAAATCGATTATCTGACTCACCGCATACGCAAGGCCCGCATCGAATAACGCTTCCTTATTTCCGTCGTACTTATTAATAATTTTAACGAGTCTGTCCGGAAGGGACGCTCCGCACAGTGTCACCATTTTTTCAATCTGGTTCCGGTTGATTACAGGCATGATGCCCGCGCAGACAGGCACGTCAATTCCTGCAATGCGGCAGTCCTCGACGAACGAGGTGAACATAGAATTTTCAAAAAAAAGCTGGGAAATAAGCAGAGATGCACCAGCTTCCGTTTTTTTCACAAGCGCGCGTATGTCGGAAATACGGTCGGTAGACTGCGGATGGCGTTCAGGATAACACGCGCCTGCAATACAGAATTTTCCGGGCTGTGTTCCGGCAATATATGCTGCCAGATCGGAAGCATGGAGAAAATCGCTTTTTTCCGGCACACCTTCGCGTTTGTCTCCGCGCAGTGCAAGAATATTGGTAAGACCGTTGTCTTCAAGCTGCTTCAGAAAATCGTCAATTTCTGACTTTGTGTAGCACAGGCAGGTAAGATGGACAAGCGGTTCTATACCGTATTCATCCTTTATCCGGCGGGAAAGTTCAATAGTTCTGTTGTTGTTGGAACTGCCCCCTGCACCGAACGTTACACTGATAAAATCAGGTCTTAATTCGGCAAGAACGTCAAGCGTTTCCGTTATATCGGAAAGCGGTTTATCATGCTTCGGAGGATATATCTCAAACGACAGATTCGGTCTGCCGGATGTAAACTGATCTATTATCTGCATAGGGTATCTTATCATTTTCCTGTGCAAACCCGCAAGTCCGGATCCATGAGGATATAAAAAAACCGCTCCGAATGCCAAAGCACCGGAACGGTTTTACAAGTTGCTTAAAAGCAGCAGTTTATTTGCTGATAACGCGGATCATTTCGCAGAGTTTGTTTGAATAACCCCACTCATTGTCGTACCATGCGATAAGTTTAACAAAGTTCGGTTCAAGAGCAAGACCTGCTTTTGCATCGAAGATTGATGTGTGTTCATCGCCGCAGAAATCTGTTGAAACAACTTCATCTTCTGTATATTCAACGATTCCCTTGAGAGCACCAGTTGAAGCAGCTTTCATTGTTGCACAGATGTTCTTGTATGCTTCTTCCTTGTCTTTTCCTGCTGCTTTTTCAAGTTCGCAGGTAAGATCTACGACAGAAACATCAGGGCATGGAACGCGCATAGAAATGCCGGTAAGTTTTCCGTTGAGTGCCGGAATTACTTTACCAACAGCCTTTGCAGCACCTGTTGTTGACGGGATGATGTTGTTGTACACAGAGCGTCCGCCTCTCCAGTCTTTTCCGCCCTTTGAAGGACCGTCAACTGTAAGCTGAGTACCTGTTGATGCATGAACTGTTGTCATAAGGCCGCGTTTAATTCCGTATGCATCGTTGATTGCTTTAGCAAGAGGTGCAAGGCAGTTTGTTGTGCATGATGCGTTGGAAATGATTGTCTGACCTGCATATGTCTTGTCGTTTACGCCGTATACGAACATCGGTGTGTCATCCTTTGAAGGAGCTGACATAACGACTTTCTTTGCGCCGCCTTTGATATGAGATTCGCAGAGTTCTTTTGTAAGGAAGAAACCTGTTGATTCAACAACAACGTCAGTTCCGCATTCGCCCCATTTAATAGCGGCAGGATCTTTTTCTGCGAAAACGCGGATTTTATTGCCGTTTACAATAAGATTCTGATCATCGAATTCTACTTTGCCTTCAAAGCGTCCATGTACTGAATCATATTTAAGAAGATAAGCAAGATAGTCAATCAACATTTTTGAAGGATCTGCCTTATTAAAAGCGAGAAGATCGTTGATTCCGACAATCTGGATGTCATTGAAATTGGTGACTGCTGCACGGAAAACCATGCGGCCAATACGGCCGAAACCGTTAATACCGACTTTAATCATAGCCTAGTAGCTCCTTATCATAGAGATTTATGTTATGACAATTTTACGTTTTATGTAAACAAGTGTCAATATGAAGCACGGTATGATAACAAACCGCACTAAACACAACAATTTATTTATATTACAAAAGAACAGTATAATTACAAAATATATTATAAAAAAAGGAATTAAGCCGACTATAATAATAGGAAAATACTTGAAGTACCTGCAAAAATACAAAGGAGGTTGCAAGTGGCTCAAGTGTATAAAGTTTAGGAGATAAGTTCAATGAACAAAAATGTCAAAAAGTCGTACAGCCTTGCAAAAAGGCTTTCTCTGGTTATACTTCCTGTCATGTGGGCGCTGTTTACTATCATGATCATAATAAACATGAAGATTCTCCGCCCTGCCGTGAAAAACGTTTATAACTTCAATATTGCTGAAATCGCATCTGCACGGGCGGCGCAGATTGATGACTGGCTGAAGTCATATCTACTTGATTTAAAAGTATACAGCGGCGCTGATATCGTAAAAACAGGCGATGAAGATAAAGTTGTGAACTGGCTGCATCAGAATACCCGGCTGCGCAATTCTGATTATGACTATATGTTTTTCTGCGGACCGGACGGTTCAACTAAACGGGATACAGGTCTGGTAGGAAAAGTAAACGGTATCTCGGACAGGGATTACTATAAGTCCATAATGAAAAACGGTAGAAATACATTCATCGGCAATGCCATCGTATCGCGTACTTCCGGGAAAACAGTAATTCCTGTTACACGTGCTGCAAAAGATGCAACCGGACGAACTTTCGGTTTCTTCACGGGAATGCTGGGGCTCCAGATGCTGCAGGATTCGCTTAAAGTAATAAAAATAGGCGGTCAGGGATATATATTTCTTACAGACCGGAAAGGTACCATACTCTCCCATCCTGACGAAAGTCGTCTTATGAAAAATTTTAATTATAGTACGGAACTTATACATATTCTTCGTGCCGGAAAAGAATCTGCAATCGAAATAAACAACAAAACGGACGGACATATATCGGTCGCTGTAGCACCGGTTAAACTGGCTGAAGGATGGATGGTAGGAGTAGTAATTCCTGAAAATCAGATTCAGGAAACTGCCGATAATGTCCGTAACGCATCGCTTCTTATGGAAATTATAACCGGCATTATTTTATACTGTATTGTCACGTTCTCGATTATGCTTGTCATTTCCAGACTTACTATAGTGCAGAAGCAGCTTACAGACATTACGAACGGAGATGCGGATCTTAGAAAACGTATTCCGGTAAAGAATCAAGATGAAATCGGAAAACTTGCTGCAAATTTTAATAAATTTACCGGTAAAATTCAGGAAATTATTTCAACAATAAAAAACTCGCGTATACAGCTCGGTAATGTAGATGCTGCGCTCACTGAAGAAATCCGTAACACAGGTAGTTCTGTATCGGGAATTACGGAAAGTGTTGAAAAAATAAGTGTCAGCATTACAGAACAGAGTACGAGTGTCGAACAAACAGCAGGAAGTGCGGAACAGATAGAAAAAAGCATAGAGTCGCTTGAACTGATGATTCAGAATCAGTCCGGAAGTGTCACGGAAGCATCGGCCGCTGTAGAAGAAATGATAGGGAACGTAAAATCTATGGAAACTTCTGCCGCCCATATGGCGCAGGAATTCGCATTGCTCGCAGCAGATACCGAAAAAGGGATCAACAAGGATGCAGAGGTTAATGACAAAATCAGAACAATCGCCGATGAATCACAAATGCTGCAGGATGCAAACGAAATTATTACAAGTATCGCAGAACAGACAAATCTGCTTGCTATGAATGCGGCAATTGAAGCAGCTCATGCTGGAGATGCAGGTAAAGGATTTTCTGTTGTTGCTGATGAAATCAGAAAACTTGCCGAAACATCGTCCGAACAGTCCAAAAAAATCGGAGACGAACTTAAAAAAATTCAGGAAACTTTTTCAGACGCAGCAGGGGTATCAGATAACGCCAAAAAAGCTTTCGATTCCGTCTCAAAACGAGTTGCAGCGACAAATCTGCTTGTTCAACAGATCCATGGTGCAATTCAGGAACAGAATGAAGGCTCGAAACAGGTTCTTGAAGCGCTTAAATCAATGAATGACAATACCTCACAGGTAAAATCCGCATCAGCTGAAATGACGGAAGGAACAAAAACGATTCTCACAGAAATAAAAAAACTTCATGATATATCAGAAGAAATCCGCGGTCTTATGACAAACATCACAACAGAAACGGCAGAAATAAATACAGCAAGCAAAAGATTATCAGATGCCTCAGGAGCGTTGAATAAAAATGTAAAGGAAATTGGATCGCAGATAGATTTGTTTAAGATTTAACTTTTTGTACTCCGGCGGCTTCGGCTGCCATGACCTTCTTTCGCTCTATATAGCCGCTGTCCTCCAGATACTTCCTTCTGGTTATAATAAGATTTATCAGTTCCTGATACATATTATAATCGACTTCAAGTGCGATCGGCAGAATAAAGTATTCCGTTTCGTCACAGTATCTCTCTATAAATTCCGGATCAGTAACGAATCCCAGACTTATCATATTGCTGATACGGTCGGCGCATTTCAGGACCTTTGCACGCTGACTGCCGTTCGCTATTATATTCCGGAGATAATCATTTTTCAGCTGACCTTCCCTCTTTGTCACTTCAAGCACAAGTCTGTAAACGTCATTTCCCTCGTCGTCTACATTAATAATCAGATTCTGGTCAAAGCCCGGCACATCTTCAATGACATCGTGAATTACTGATGCCTTAAGCAGAACTGAGTCTATATACCCGTAATCAATAAGGATGGCCATTGTATCAAGCTGATGACGGAACATATTACCACCTGCATGGCGGGCTTTCCCAATGAGCGCAGTCGCAAGCTGCATATACGGCGCAAGAAACATGCTTTTTAACAGAAGCATTGCTTCGTTGTCCATTTTTCCGGAACGATCCGTATGCATCTCGTACTTGATTTTTCCCATCGGCTTACTCCTCGTTCAAAGATTTACAGGCTCTTTATGTACGATTCAAGCTTTTCAATGCGCCTTTTATGTTCTTCAAGTTTTTCACGCTCTTCAGCAACAAGTTCTGCAGGCGCATGCTCCGCAAATTTTCCAGAAAGTTTCGCTTCGGTCTTTTGTGCATACCCCTCCGTCTCAGTCAATTCCTTCCGGAAGCGGGCAAGCAGCTGCTCTTTGTTGACGCTTTCGTCAATCATGAGGAACGCTTCATGTCCCGTTCCTACAGTACCGATTGCATCCGCAGGTTTTTTAGCGACAAAGTCAATCTTTGAAATTCCTGCAAGCAGCTCAATTATATCTTCCTTCTCTGTGCAGACTTCTGCCGCACTGTCTTTTTCTATAACAAGTGCAAGATGAATTTTTGCCGCAGGATCTATGCCGCATTCTGTACGCAGTCCGCGTACGTTGCGGATAAGCTCCTGAAGGACTGCAAAACGTTTTGATATATTTTCATCACTGCGCGTATCGTTAACTTCGGGATACGGAGCTGCAATGAGCATACCGGTGTAAAGACTGTTCGTGATAACAGCGTTTGTTCCCGCTTTTTTTCTATTCTCAATAATTTCATTAAGCGGAAGTTTACTGTAAATTTCTTCCGTAACAAACGGTAAAAACGGATGAAGCAGACGGATATTTTCTTCAAGAACATTAAGCAGAACAGAAACTGCACGATTCTTTTCGTTATCATCCCCGTTTCTGAACGAAAGTTTTGTTGCCTCAACATACCAGTCACAGAATTCATTCCAGAAATATTCGTAAAGCGCAGATGCAGCATCATTATACCGGTATCCTTCAAGAGCGTCTCGCTCCGTACGGACACATTTATCAAGTTCTGTATAAATCCATTTATCAAGTTCTGTAAGGTCACTGTCCTTTACAGGAATAAGCGTTCTCTCTTCAAGATTACCAAGAATATACCTGCCTGCGTTCCATATTTTGTTTGCAAAACGACTTCCGAGTTTGAACGACTCTTTATCAACAAGAACGTCCTGTCCCTGTGCACACATGAATCCGAGCGTAAATTTAAATGCATCGCTTCCGTACATGTCAATTATTTCAAGCGGATCAATTCCGTTTCCGAGCGACTTGCTCATCTTACGGCCCTGCTTATCACGGACAAGTCCGTGAATATAAATATCATGAAACGGCGGTTTTCCTGTAAATTCAAGACCAGCCATTATCATACGGGCTACCCAGAAGAAAATAATATCGTATGCCGTTACAAGCGCTGTCGTCGGATAGAACGTCTGAAGATCCGAAGTATTCTCCGGCCAGCCGAGCGTACTGAACGGCCAGAGCCACGAAGAAAACCACGTATCAAGCACATCGGGATCCTGTTCAAGCTGATCTTTACCGGCACCACATTCCGGACAGGTACACGGGTCTTCCCGCGCGACAATAGTTTTTCCGCATTTTTTACAATACCACACAGGGATACGGTGTCCCCACCAGAGCTGGCGGCTTATGCACCAGTCGCGGATATTTTCCATCCAGCTCTTGTATGTATTTTCCCACTTTCTCGGATAAAAAACGATGTCGCCGTTCTTCCACGCATTAAGACCTTTTTCTGCAAGCGGCTGCATCTTTACGAACCACTGGTCGGAAAGATACGGTTCGACAACGGTACCGCAGCGGTAACAATGCCCGACGGAATGGGTTATTTTTTCTTCACCCTTAAAAAGACCAAGATCCGTCAAATCTTTGATTATAAGTTCACGAGCCTTCGGACACGTTAATCCGCGGTATTTCTCAGGACAATTTTCGTTAAGCGTACCATCCGGATTCAGAATATTTATAATCTGGAGATTGTTGCGTTTTCCCACCTGCCAGTCGTTCGGATCATGAGCCGGCGTAATTTTCACCATACCGGTGCCAAAAGCCTTATCGACATATGCATCGGCAATAAGCGGAATCGTACGTCCGGTGAGCGGCAGTTTAAGTTTTTTTCCGACGACCGCCTTGTAACGTTCGTCAGTCGGATTTACTGCAACGGCAGTATCTCCTAACAGTGTTTCAGGACGAGTAGTAGCAATTTCGATTTTTGTTGACCCGTCGGGAGCAGGACCGTCTGCATACTCGTACCAGATGTGATACATGGCACCGGCCGTATCAGTATGATCAACCTCGTCATCAGCAAGAGCTGTTCCGCACCGGGGACACCAGTTAACAAGATAATGTCCCTTATAAATAAGTCCGCGCTCATAAAGTGTAACAAACACGTCGCGGACAGCCTTTGAAAGTCCCTCATCCATTGTAAAACGTTCTCTGTCCCAGTCTGTACTGTTACCGAGTTTGCGCTGCTGCTTTACAATTGTATTGTGGTGGTCATTTTTTACAGTCCATGTTCGTTCAAGAAATTTTTCCCGTCCGATGTCATTACGCGTCAGCCCCTCTTTTTTGAGAGCACGCTCAACGACATTCTGGGTCGCAATTCCTGCATGGTCTGTTCCCGTTACCCAGAGTGTATTGTCGCCCTTCATACGGTGATAACGAACGACAATATCCTGTAACGTATTATTTAATCCGTGTCCTACATGAAGGACACCGGTAACATTCGGAGGCGGAATAACAACAGTATAGGTAGATTTCCGGAGAACCTCCGGAGATATTCCGGCGGTACGTTTTTCATAATCGGCATGCACTGGGGAAGCAGCATCAGAAGCAGGCTTAAACCAGCCCTCACGTTCCCATTCTGTATATATGCGGTCTTCAAAGTTTTTCGGATTATATGCTTTTTCCAATTCTATTGCTTTCATAAACCGGAATTATAGCAGATTATACCGGGTGTTACAATATTGTAGTTTACGGCTATATAATATAGAAGTTATTTTATCTGAACATGTTGAAAAAAAAATGCCTGATTATTATACTCAGATTATGCCTGAAAATGAGCTGAGAAATAAAAAACGGCATTTCATGATGGCTGTGATGGATATAGTTCTTTTCAGCTGCCATACACTCCTGTTGATTTTTTTTATCTGTACGCAGATAAAAATCATGATATACGTAAATATTTTCAGTGTTTCATTCTACGGCGTACTTTTTATTCTTCTAAAGCAAAATACAGTTCATACCTCTCTTGCAACATGGTTGACCACTGTTGAAATCATGGCCCATCTTATATTTGCTCTTCTCTGTCTGGGCTGGTCATGCGGATTCCAGCTGTATTGCATCGGACTGCTGAGTATACTCTTTTTTTCTTCATACGGTTCGGATAAAAACGACGCTTATATTTTTCATCCCGTACAGGCCAGTATAATTTCTATGCTGATTTTCTTCAGCATGGAATATTATACTTCGGTGAATGAACCGGTTTATATGGTTACGTTTTTTATACAAAAAGTTTTATATACTGCCAATGCATTGTTTATTTTTTTTCTTGTAATCATTTTTTCAAAAGTATACTCCGATCTTATCCGTTCCTCTGAGCTGAAAATCAGGAGCGAAGCATATCTTGATGAATTGACAAAACTGTACAACCGTCGAAAGATGCGGGAAATCATCGGAAACTTTCATGAAGAAGCAGTAAAAACGGGAACACATTACTGTATCGCCATGTTCGATATAGATAATTTCAAAAAAATAAATGATTCATACGGACACGCAGCAGGCGATTATGTCCTGACAACGATAAGTAAAATACTTATCGAAAACTGTTCGGATACAGCGAAAGTCTGCAGATGGGGCGGAGAAGAATTCTTATTTATTGAACAATACAAAACAGATAACTTCGAATGTATAGACCGCATTGAATCAATACGAAAAAGCATAGAAAAATATCCGTTCATATATGAAAAATATTCTTTCAATCTGACGGTAACAGCAGGTGTTTCAACTTTCAGCGGAGATGCGACAATCGCTAAAATAATTGCAAAAGCCGATGAAAATCTGTATCTCGGAAAAAATAATGGAAAAAACCAAATAATTACATAGCTGTATGATTATTACTGTTTTTATCATCATCTTATTATCTTTCCGGGAATCGACTGATACCTTATATCAAATTCTGTATCAGACCCGCTCTTTCCGATTCTGATAAAATATCTGTTTCGTCCAAAAAATAAATGACTTCTTTTCATCCTGAGTATATTATCAGGAATCAAAAATGGCCGGCAGAATTTTCCGGCTGTACTCTGAGTTTCTCTTTTTTCAGTTTTTTTTCTACAGTTTTTCTTTTCCGCCTCCTGTCGGGAGTTTTTTTTGTACAGTCCCTCCATTACTGATTTCCCGCAGTTACGGTAAACAGGAGGAGGCAGACATTTTACAGACTTAAGAACTTCACTTATAACATTTGTACAATGTAAAAAACTTTCATTCAAATATTCAGGTGTATATTTCGGTACCATCATATTCTTACGTTTTTCACGAACTGATACAACATCTACAAGTACTGTCGTGTTTCTGTTTTTCGATATAACAGTTTCGATGATTACTCCTTTTAATACGGAAGCAAGAACCGGCGGTTCAATTCCGAAATCCACTATCCTGCGGAAAATATCAACCGGATCATCCATCCGCAGAAGTGACAGTACAAGATGCCCGGCAAGCGCTTCCCGTACTGCGGTTCCGGCAATCCGCGTGTTACAGATTTCTTTTATAATAATCACATCCTGATTTTTGTTTTCCCGTCTTTTCTGCCGTAGAAGCTGGAAAAACTCTGCAAGGACCTCAGAATTCGGCTTTTCTTCCGGCCCGCATATAAGTATAAGTCCTTCTTTTTCTCTCATCATTTGAACAATCTTCTGCATCTGAATCATGTTCAATCCAAGTCCGGTAATTAAAAAAGAATTCTGTTTCATAGACTACTCCTCTTCCTTCACTCTTAATCGTATTGAAGTGACTAAAAACAGATATTTTTGCATCTTTTCTACTGTAAAAAAAAGAATATACCGCCTGTACACTCTTCAGCTGCCACTATATCAGTCCACATGATATTCCGATTGCGTTTCATAATCTTTTCTGTTACTATTTTACAGGGTACCTGAAAATGATTACATACTGGCAGCAGAAAGACGGACAATTTTTACGCGTTAACAAAAATCAAATCGACGATTCTGCACCTGTATGGGTTGATGCCCGTAAATTAACTACTATAGATATGGCACTGCTCGAGGCAGGCTGCGGCATTGACTACGACCACATAACCGATATTCTTGATCCCGATGAGCTTTCCCGTATTGAAGACGGCGATACATATGTTCTCACAATTGTACGTATTCCGATTTATGAAGCTAATGCTGATGTACCCTACTATACTATTCCGCTCGGCATCATTATTGAAGGAAATACGATCATCACGATATGTGGTTCAAATAATGAAGTACTTGAAGATATTTCATCCGGACATGTTAAGAGTATAATTCTTGCAGATTTTCCTGCATTCATCATCAGGCTGCTCAGCCGTGCTGATATTACTTTTCTTAAATATCTTAAAGAAATAAACAGACAGTCGTCCGCAATCCAGCGGGACCTGCAGGGATCTATCGAAAACAAAGAAATCATTAAAATGCTCAATCTGCAGAAATCACTTGAATATTTTACCACCTCTCTCTCAAGTAACCAGCTTCTTCTTTCAAAACTGCATAAAACAAAACTGATGACGTTCGACGAAGACGATGTTGACTGGCTTGATGACATAGAAATTGATAACCGTCAGGCTATGGGAATGGCGGACACATACAGCAATATTCTTACAAGTCTTATGGATACATTTACGTCAGTCATTTCTAATAATCTTAACATTATTATGAAAAAGCTCACTGTTATTAATCTCGTGCTTATGGTTCCTACCTTCATAACAAGTTTTTTCGGTATGAATATTCCGTTACCGTTCGCACACAACGGCTGGATCGGCATGCTTGTTATTTCCGGTGTATGTCTGCTTACAACAATCGTTACGGCATATATGCTGCGTGATCGTTCGCCTGTAAAAAAAATTTCACAAAAGAGGAAAAACAAATAATGAAACAGATTATTATTCCTGCATTGTTCGTACTATTTCTGTCGTCTCTTGCCGCACAGCCGGCAGCAGACTCTTTTCAGGACATCGATATGGTGCAGCTTGCACAACCGGAAGGAAGCGAAAAACCATCCTTTGTAATCGGCGACAACAGCCAGTCTTATACAGCGGCACGGTATGTCGATCCGTTCAAAATCAATAAATATGAAACGACGTATGCACTCTGGTTCCGTACAAGGATTGAAGCAGAAAAAAACGGATACTTTTTTACTGATCCGGGACAGGAAGGATCTGCCGGCCGACGGGGGCGGTACCCTACGGAAACAGGCAGTCTGCAGCCCGTTACGATGATAAGCTGGTACGACGCAATCGTGTGGTGCAACGCACTCAGCGAAATAGAAGGAAAAACACCCTGTTATACATATAAAGGAAATATACTCCGTGATTCTTCCAGCACGTCATCATGCGATCTGGCCGTATGCGACTGGAACGCAGACGGGTACCGTCTTCCGTCTGAAACTGAATGGGAATATGCTGCACGCGTCATGAAAACAGGATTCCAGCGCGGTGATTATGCAAGCGGACAGGAAAATGACGATCTTAAAGGCGATGTTCATGTAAAAAGCGAACAGCTCGTCGCATGGTTCGACATGAATACTACTATCACCCGGACAGTCGGAACTGCCGGTACGCTTTTTACACCCGACGCTCCTCCTGCGCCGGGTTCGGGAAACCCGAACAGTGCAGGACTTTTTGATATGAGCGGAAATGTGCTTGAATTCTGCTGGGACTGGTTTGCTGATTATACGGAACAGGAAAGAGGGAAACGTGCAGCAGGACCGGAATACGGTTCGCAGCGGGTAAGCCGGGGCGGCAGCTGGTCGCCGTACACAGAATTCATCTGTGCGGGCGACCGCTATTCGTATGATCCGAACGAAGTCTACAACTATATGGGTTTCAGAATCTGTTCAAGCAGATAATAATTTAATTCACCTTCTTCAGTTCGGCTCGTGTTATCATCCAGCCATTGTGATCTTTTTCTGCTTCCATGACTGCATAACATCCGTCTGCAAGAGGCCCCGGATTAATAACAACAGTACCGTTAATTCTGTCAACAGCCGCAGCCTCGTGAATATGTCCGGTTATTACCGCAAGAGGTGATTTATCTTCAATAAATTTCCGCAGCAGCGGGGAACCGACATGTACGGTCGGCTTCACTGCGTCACATTTTGTATCCTTCGGAGGATTATGCATGATGAGGATAAGGTTATTCCAGCGGCCGTTTTCATCTCCACCTTCTTTCGTATTTTCCACGATACTGAAATCAGAAAGAAGTTCTTCATCTGTACGTTCGTTCGGTGTCGTTCCTGTAAATTTACTGCCCCCTCCGCTGCCGGCAAAATACAATCCTTCGTGATAGACAAGTGTTGATTCAACGCTGATATCCTGATTTTCTATTTCGTCAAGAAAATCAGGTTCGTCACAGTTTCCGATAACGGAAAAAATCGTTTCATGTTTTTTACACAATGCTTCGAGTGCAGGTTTTCCTGTTTCAGGATGTGAAAACGCGGCAAAATCTCCTGCAAACAGAACTGCATCGGCAGATTTAAATTCGTTATCTAATTTGTCAAGTACCGGTATATTTCCGTGCAGATCAGATATAACTAAAAAATTCATATACAACCTCCAGTCAGAACTTTATTGAAATTCAACTGTCCGATTTTAAATACATTCCATTGCAGAGGAAAGCTTCTGCATCTGTTCTTCAGTCCCGATTGTTATGCGGAGATATTCCTCAATTCCTTTCGTCGCAAAATGACGAACCAGTATGCCCTGTTCTTTTATTCTGGTATAGGCTTCATCTCCCCGTATGCCGTTCTTTTTTACAAATACAAAATTAGTCTGCGACGGAATAACATTCCATCCGTGATGAGTAAGAAAGGTACTGAATTTTTCACGTTCACTGACAATTTTTCTTGCACAGTCAGCATAATATCCGTCGTTACTGCAGGCAGCTGTTCCGGCTACCTGCGCAACTGCATCTATCGGAAAATGGTTTAGAGAATTCTTTACGGTCGTAACGGTGCGTACAAGTTCCGGCGAAGCAACAATATAACCGAGCCGCATTCCTGCGCTGCACAAACTTTTGCTGAACGTACGTACAATCAGAAGATTCGGAAATTCTGCAAGGAGCGGGATGCAGCTTTCTCCGCCAAAATCAACATATGCTTCATCTACTACGAATACTTTATCACTGTGTGTGTTTAGAAGCATTTCACGAACCTGACTGCGGGAAATCCCTCTTCCTGTTGGTGCGTTCGGGTTTGCAAATATAATACCCGATCGGTTCCGCTTTTCATGTGCAGTCATCTCTGCAGTATCAAGCGTCCAGTCTCTGTTAAGCTTTACGGGATCAAGCGGGATATTATAAAAACCACCGTACACAGGATAAAAACTATATGAAAATTCAGGCACCACGAGCCTGCAGTCGGAATCAAAAAATGCATAGAATACAAACGAAAGTACTTCGTCGCTGCCGTTACCGCTGTAAATCATGTCCGGGGTAACGGTAAATGGGATTTTGTCCTCGTCTGCCGGGCGGCACTGCTTTCCGCCGGAGACAGCACGACAAAGGACTCCTCCTGTTCTGTTAAGCATACCGGCGATTGCTTCATGAAGGGCCAGAGAATCAGGATCAGGATACAGGCCGAGTTTTTCCGGAGATCCGCTTACAAAGCCGGTAACTGCGGAAATAACTTCCGGACACGGCGGATAAGGATTTTCATTTGCATTAAGCTTGATGTATTTTCTGTCTTTAGGCTGTTCACCCGGTACATACGGATGAAGATTCTGCATACGCTTTGAATTCATTTTAGTCCTTCTGATTTCATTTCTCTATTTTATTCTTATACGGACTCTCCTGCAAGTCCCGGTACTGCGTATAAAATAACAAGACTGTATTAATTCATGAAATTAAAGTTGCGGAAAGCATTTTTTACTGCTACAATACGTACATGTCTACATCGGCAAATTTGGGCACACTACTTCGTTTTTACGCGACCAGACAGGGATCGGCCTTCGTCAACTTTCATGACTTCTGCGACTATATCAAAAAATATGCCGAACATCATGTTGAAGAACAGGCTGACCTTGTAAAATATCTTGGTAACCCTGAAGATAATGTTCAGACGGAACTGGAAAAACTTGCCGAAAAACATCTGGTTTATTTGCTGGACCGTACACCCGACAAGCAGACTATCGTTGTAATAATGTATTTTACAGTGCAGTATGCACAACGGTATAAAGAAATTTCATCTAATACATCAATTCCTTTTCCCTCAATAGCAGACCTGCCGAAACAGGTTCCCTTTGATGCAATAGAAAAAGAAAATGCTTCAGATCTTTTTCCGGCATTGTTTGCAGGGCAGGATCTGAAATCACCCCGGCTGTTCTGTGTACAACTTCCTCACGATGTACCGCCTGTTCTGTTTCCGGAATGTATTCCTATAAGCATTCTGACAAATGCGGCTATGGCAAAACTCCGCACGATGCTCAAAAAAGAAGAATATCACGATTATTTTCTGAAAAAGCTTAGAAATGCAAATCCGGGAAAAGAAATTTCGACACAGAATTTTTTTGGTCAGATCATAAGCAGACCGGACAACGCACTGCAGTCGATGGAAACTTCAGGTGATGCGTTCTACTTCTGGAGTCAGCTCTGCTATTTCGTCCGGCAGGATTTTGAAAAAGTAAAGGACATGACACTTGAGGACATAAACATTCTGCAGGCAGTTTCGATTTCAGAGCTTCACATGCTGATGCTTAAAAACAGAATTCAAAAACAGCAGCAGAAGCAGGATGCATTGCGTGATCTGGAACAGGCTCTTAATAAGCCGCCGTATTTCTACTCGATGCAGGGAATTTTGAAACTGACAGATGCAAAAGGTATTCCGCTGCACGGGCGTTATTCCGATGCGGATCTGAAAAACTTTCTTGAAGCACTCACCTCAGAAAGTAAAGATACTGAATTACCACGGCTGCTTGTTTTTAAAATTGATTCAGGAATGCGCTATTTTGTTTACAAAACAAAAGTCTTCCCGCTTATTGTACGGCTGTGCAACGAAGCTCACGATATTGTCGAAAAAAAACTTATCGATAAATGGTTCAATGTGCTCCAGAATTATGAAAAACTGTCCGAAATGCACGGCAGACAGGAATTTGAAGATTGTATCAAAAAAGAAGTTGAAACAGAATCCCCTGTTCTGTATGCTCTGCTCAGTTCAAATTTTCTCCCCATATTAGATATCGAAATGCAAAATGATACGGAAAACAGGAACTTCAAACTGTTTTCCGACGGACATTTGCTCCCGTATAGTAAACTGCTCATGCTCGACTGCACAACTATTCTCTCAAGCGCAAAGATAATGCTGCCCTTCTGGTATATCATTCCCGTTATTTCACAAATTATACGTTTCTTTATGAAAAAACCTAAAATAAAAAAGACAGTGAAAAAACCGGCACCTGCAGAATACGAAGAAGAAAAAAAACCGGAAAAAAATATGACTAAGCGGGAGGCTCTTGCAGCTGCAGCGAAAAGACAGGAAAAGCATTTCATTCCTGCAGGATCGACAATTGACCGCGAACTCGATTCATATTGTAATGAGTGGAACAAGCTCATAACAAAAGAAGCGCACATGCAGCTTACGGAGGATGTAAATTCTCTTATCAGAGATTATATGCGTAAAGTAATACATACTATTTCTGCAAATTCTTTTACAACAGAACGTATCGAAAATCTTGCAGAAGCGCTTATAAAAACTCCGAACATGCAGAAAATTACCGGACAGGACGCTTTATATATGTATACGCAGTTATACATTCTTCGCCTGGTTGAAAACGGTTAATCAGCATTCTTAATTTTTAACAAAAATAAAAAAATACTCCAAAAATGAACATACTGAACGATATATACAGAGGGAGCGCAGTAATAAACTGCCCTCCTGTTCTGTCCGGCCGGACAAAGACAACATATCGCATGTATAAAGGAGTATCAGCATGAATCAGTTAAATTCTCTCATTCTGGAAGGAAACATAACGCGGGAACCGGAGTACAGGGAAACACCGCATGGATGTAAAGTCTGCAGTATTCCGCTGGCAGTCAATCGTTATTACAAAAACAGCGACGGACAGGGTATTGAAGAAGTCTCATATTTTGACATAGAAGTCTTCGGAAAAATGGCGGAATATTGTCAGACCAGAACAGACAAAGGACGCGGCATGCGCGTTGTAGGCCGTCTGAAACAGAACCGATGGAAAACCACAGAGGGGAAAAATGCATCCCGCATAACAATTATTGCGGAACATATAGAATTCAAACCACGTCTTGATAAAAAAACAGAAAACAAAGACGAACTTAACGATATAGCCGCTGCAACAACCGCAGCTGCGGCTGAATACGAAATGAATACAGAAAAGCAGGAAACAGAGGAAGCCTTATTCTGATGATTTCAGCGGGGCCGCTTTCTGCTCCCCCGCGTACTGCCTTTCCTGCTGTTTTCCGTTTTTTTATGAAATACGCCTGCATCGTTGCCGGCAATGCGTGCCGCTGCGGCTCTTTCATTTCCCGCTTTGTATTCTTCAACCTGCTGAGGAGAATAGAAACCTTCTTTCCAATTAAACCGGGAAACTCCCGGGAGCGCAGCACGTTTTACGATTGAATTTGTTACTTCACGCAGCTGACCTTTTGTCACTTTTGTTTTAGAAAAATCAAGCAGCAGGCGTCTGAAGCCGGAATTATAGAGCAAATCAGTTTTATCAGTAATGGCAAATGCGGTTTCAGGCATGACAAACGAACCGTCTACAGTCGAATTTACCTTGAATGTACCGCCTTCCTTATCTTTAAAATAGGTAAAATCATATTCATCAGGTAACTTGAACCGCATACGGAATAATGCCGGATAAGCAAAAACCGGTATAAGAACCCGGGATCGCACCGGTTGTTCAAACGTAGATTCAAGATTTTTCCGGGAATTTTCATACGGCATAACAAACGCGCCCAGTCCCTGGTTTTCAAGCCATGAGACAGCCCATCTGTTAAATGTATACAGATACGGTCCGGCAATCATGTTAACGCCAGTCCTGCCCCGAAGCATCTCTATATGAGCTGTATTATTAGCGACAAACGTCGTAAAACCGTCCGCAATCAGATCATCAATCGTTCCGCGGAGTAAATCTTCCGATGCAGCCGGACAATACGGATCAAGCGAAATTATCAACTGCTTTTTCGAAAGCGGAAGTACGGTATTGTGTTGTAATAAACCGACACCCGTTTCATGATTAAGCTCTATTATAACACGTACCGGATGTGCCGCCTGTACGATAAATACATCGGAAAGAGTCGACACCTGTACATACAATCCTTCAGGAAAATAAGTCAGCTCATTTTTCTTAACTGGAGTCAAATCCAGTACCGGTAATTTTTCGTCTGCCGGCTGCCGGCGGTAACGGGATAAATCATTCGGTAATACCCGCGGATAATGTTTTGACATAGATTTTGTCTGAAGCAGATAAACGCTGTCGCCTGTATGAAATCCGCCGGGAATGTCGATCCATCGTTTACCACTTTCCGGAATTTCAACACTTCTGACTTTATGGCTTACACGTCCGCTGTCATCCTTCCGGTGAAGGCGGATTGAATCTCCGGGATCAGGATCATATGATTCTCCTGAAAATTGAGCCATCTGAATCTGCAATTGTTCCGGAGGAGTATCGGAAGATGCATTTTTTTTCGCATCTTCAATAAGTTCGTCAGGAGCTGCCTTAAGGGATGTAATCGTCCCTAAATAAATTCCGGTACCACCGGCCTGATCAGGATTAAGAATTTCATCACCAGCCTTTTCGATACCATCTTCCTGAGTTTTAAAATTATACCAGTATGAAGTTTTTGTCCGTGCAAAATCAGATGACAGCATACGTTTACCGGCAACAACAGCTCCTTTCTTATCTTCTTTCCAGTGATCCATAACATACCGGTACGCAGAAACGACAGCTCCGACATATTCCGCACTCTTCATGCGCCCTTCTATTTTGAATGAATCTATACCGATTTCCATAAGATCGGGAATACGGTTGATAAGTTCAAGATCACAGGGAGAAAAATAATAGCCTTGTTCAACTCCATCCGGCAGTTCAGCCGTATAAAACCTGCGGCACGCCTGTGTACACATTCCCCTGTTTGCAGATTTTCCACCGAGAAAACTGGAAAAAAGACAAAGCCCTGACTCACTTACACAAAGCGCCCCATGTACGAATATTTCAAGCTGTGTTTTAGTTGAATCCTTTATTTTTTTGATTTCCTCAAGTCCCAGTTCACGGGCAAGGACAACGCGTTTTACACCTTCCCTGCTGAGCAGGTTTACACCGGCAGCGCTTGCTATATTCATCTGCGTGGAAGCATGCAGTTCCATTTCCGGAAAAAACTGTTGGGCCATACGGATAATTGCAAAATCCTGCACAATCAGTCCGTCAGGCTTTACATTGTTAAGATAGGAAAGAAACCTGTACAGACGTTCTGTTTCACTTTCTTCACAGACGGTGTTTACCGTCACATAAATTTTCTTCCCCTGCCGGTGTACAGCATCAACCGCAGCCTCAAACTGATTCCATGCAAAATTTGATGTTCGAAGCCGCGCATTGAAGCTTTTCAGACCAAGATAAACCGCATCGGCACCTTCTCCGATTGCAGCATCAAGTGATTCAATATTACCCGCAGGTGCTAATAATTCAGACATATATAAAAGTATATCAGAAAAGTGCAGCTTTTACTATACAATTAAAACAAACGGTAATCGGCTCCTATTCGACTGTTCCCGGTGATACTTTTTTTGAGTCAGCGATATACCATTCATCTGAAGACTGAGCGATTACATCATCTGCAGAAGAACCTTTCCGGACATTATCAAGAAGTGTCAAACACCCCTTGCGCGCGAATGTTTTTGTAGCAGTGAGACCATCTGATTTTACCGCATCAGAAGGCCCTGCGCTGTGCCATATACCTTCAGATACAGCTGCCTCTGCCGCATTTTGCACTTCGTCCTTCGTCCATGACATAATTCCGGCAGGAGCATACAGTACTGCATCAATGAAATTACCGGAAAATGAATTCAAAAGTACTATCACATCTTCCTTATCTCCAATGCATGCTTTCGTATTATCCGCCCATAAATCGCGTGCTTTTGATGAAACATAATCAGCTTTTGTCGTTCCCTCGGCAGCAGAAAGATCATCTCCGGTCTCATCAATACAGCTTTCCCCCTTCTTTCTCATGTGCAGAATAATAACATCTCCCGGTTTTACCTCGGCAGCGGGCAGTACGTATCCTCTGTCTTTCCCGTCATTTGCGCTGTATACTTCAAGCCCTGCAAGATTGCCTTCCGTCAGTACAAACAGTTCTACAAATTCGCACCTGTTCGAACCTGAAACATATCCGGGATGTATTTCGCTGATCAATACATGTGCCATTCTGTCGTTGTAGCCTGTAAATGGAATACAGAAGGTTAAAGTATTCCCTGTTCCATCGGCTGCCTCTCCGTACAATTTATAATGTGCACCGACTGATCTTTTTTCTGTAGAACTAATTGTTACACTCTTGCCTGCTTCATCATAGGAAATTATTCCCTGAACAGCATTATCAGATTCTGAAGCATTTTCCAAAGATGGAATTGCATCGTCTGATGCCGTTGTTTCAGATGCAGGAACTATTACAGCATCCGTTATCTGAACTTTTTTAGAAAAAATAACAACAACGGAAAATGCATCCTTAACAGAGTATGACTCTATTGCAGGTGCTGTATAATCTCCATGGAGCAGTTGTAAACCTTCGTCAGTTACCTTACAGGAAACCGGACAAACTGCAGACAGAACAATTGAACAAATTCCGGCAACCTGTAAAAACCATAACAAGAAAGCTCTGATATTCTTATTCATATTTATCCTCCGTAAGAATCTCAGTATATGAATCGATTCAAATGTGCACATTCGGACTATTTCCCTTTTTTTTTTGATAAAAAAACAAAAATTTGATACACTACAGATATGTCAGTAAAAAAACTTGTATTATACGATGATATCGTCTGCAGTACAACAGACGATACAGGCAGCGGCATACTGCGCATATGCAGCGCATCTGTAACAAAACATAACATGGAACCAAAACCGGAAGAATATTTATCAAAATACAAACAATACGCTGCCGGTATGTCGTCGTCCATTCCGGCAGGATCGTATTTCTTTATACAGGGACTGCTGCAACCTGACCGTCAGATATTTTCGGACGACGGTACCCCCGATGAGACTGTATATAAAGCTGCTGAAGAACTCTGGCTTGAATATGTGTGGCAGGAAATTGAACCTGTGGACAATACCGTCTATGTACGTATTCTTACTCATGAAGGCGATTATACAGACAAAACCACAGGACAAAAAAAATCCGCCGGACAGGTCTTTCAGCTGTTCCGGCGGAAATAACAGTACAGAGAACCGCCGGTTAAATCAGTCTGATTTAACCGGCGGATTTCTAGGCTACTTCCGTTACAGAATTAATAATATTAAGTTCATGCGTGAATCCCGTCTGATCGATAGCTTTTTCACTTTCATTCGACAATGCCATAAGATACAGTTTATGACTTAAATCTTCCCCGTCGTTGAATGCAGCCATAAGAACGCCAACACCCGAGGAATCGAGCTCAACAACCTTCGACAGATCAACAACAACATTATTCTTTTGTATTGCACCGTACACTTTCTGCTGAAATTCTGCAAGCGTATATGCATTCAGTGCACCATCAAGTTCAAACAAAAAATAGTTGGCACCGCTCTTTTCCGTAATTGTCAATTGTTCCATAATATAGCTCCTGTGTTCATGCGGACGGCATTTCTTCAGTCTGAATCGTCCCCTGCTCTTCTTTTTCTGGCTGTATTTCAGCGTTTGCGACCGTATCTGCTTCCTGATATTTCATTACAAGCACACTTACGTCGTCTTCCATCTCTTTCGACATAAACTTAACAAGACTGTCATGTTCAAACTGAGCCATGCGGGAGGCCGGATACATTGAGTTTGCAAGGAGAACCTGTTGAACACGCTCTTTACCGAACTGTTCTCCTCTCAAAGAATGAGAATTGATAATACCGTCAGTACACGTAAGAACGATATCGCCTTTGTTAAGTTTAATCTGTTTAACGGAAATAAACGGAGAAATATCTTTTACAAAACCAAGAATATGTCCGCTTCCCTGTATTTCAATTACGTTATTATATGCCTGTGTATACAGAAACAATGCAGGGATGCCGCAGTTGATGTAATACATCGTATCAGTCTGAAAATCGACGAGTGCAAACATACCTGCAAAAATAGTTCCTTTCTGCAGACTGTTTCTGATAAATGAATTGACCTTAACAACAAGACTTTTAAAGTCATGAGTTTCTGCAAGGTATGTACGGATGATTGATTTCAAAATAACCATACTCATACTTGCCGCAATACCTTTTCCGCTCAGATCTCCCACAACAAAAAGATGCGATCTCTCATTCAATCTTATCAAGTCAATAAACTCGCCTCCAATGTTATGCGCAGGTACCATAATATATCCCACATCAATTTTCGGATTTCTGACAGGATCCATATTTTCCTGAATTGACGTAATAATCTGTGACGACATACGAATTTCACGATTAACTGTACCGATTATATCCTTATTGGAAATATTACGCATATAATAACCAAAAACAAAGAAATACGAGTACAGTTTTGTAAAAACCTGAATGTCGTAGTCTTTATAATGATCACCGCTTGTTTTTATACCAAGCACAATAAAACCCAGAATATTACGGCCTTCATTAAGAATGAACAGTGCATCAGATTCTGTAATTTTGAAAAGTTCTGCAAGTTTATCTTTAATTTCTGCAAGATCGTGCTCATTATCAATTTCACTGTAAACAACCACAGTCTTTCCGATATTTAAAAGTTCATCAAAAACAGGATTATCTACAGGAACAGAAAGAGTTTCATTTTTTGAAGAATACGCTGTCTCAAGTTTGCCTTCTCCATTATTTATAAATACCGACATGGACGAACACTCGACATTCTTTTTAAAAACATTGAACATACCGTTCGTAATTTCGTCCATTTCACCACTGTAATCGATTGAAGCAAGGTCCTTTTCAAAAGCATGTTCATAATCGGCAGAATGCAGTATCCTTGTTTTTGTAAGATAGTTTGACACCTTTGAAATATACAAAAGCACAGCAAAAGTACCACTTTCAAGTATAAGCAAAAAAAGGAATGAATACTTTGCATACAGATCAAAGAAGGCCGCGTATACAAGTCCCATGACTATACCCGGTATAATGTACAAGAGAAAAGACCTGAATATTGCCATGACCGCATCACTGCCTGACGGTGCCGTTTTTACGGACGAAGCATATGTCATTATTAACAGCAAAAATACATAAGCAAAATGATACAATAAGTAAAGACCGGGATTATGCCGGGAAACGATACTGATAAAAAGGAGCAGTCCCCACATAACCAATAACGCAAGAGCATCAACGTATCCACGGTGTTTCTGGAGTCTGGATGCCTTATATTCATTTCCAAGCAGCATCACAAGGCAGCAAAAGGCGGGAAGAATAAATCTGTAAAGAGCAGCGTATATTGTTACCCATGTCCACGGAAAAATAATGCTGACATTATCGGAGAAAATATACGGGGACTGGATTATGATCCCGTCTGCCGGAGACATTTCCACTGCGTTAAATTTAAAAAAAGCAATATAGAATGAAAAGATATACAAAAGACCTTTTAAAACTGATGTAACGGAATTTATTTTCCCCGTTGTATAATAAATAAAACAAAAAGATATATTAACAAGAAAACATGCTTCAAGAATAAAAAGCACCCTCGATACCAGAAGGAAAAAAGCGGAGGGAAGAAAGTTACATATAAGAATTGAATAGACAACAGAAATAATAGCCGCTATAAGAACATTTATTACCAAAGGATCATTATAATCGATTCGAATCTTTGATGCTCTGTC
>Ga0172378_10000852_pt1 | contig 27662 bp, 31 predicted proteins | sample GrowelOW332metaG_FD_119755 | JGI IMG/M metagenome (GOLD analysis project Ga0172378, IMG submission 119755) | Groundwater microbial communities from an aquifer near a municipal landfill in Southern Ontario, Canada - Pumphouse #3_1 metaG | ecosystem: Environmental > Aquatic > Deep subsurface >...
AAAATGTCTTTTGGGGATTCTTTTCTTCTTATTGTATGACATTAGGTGTCCCAATTCTTTTTGTTAATAATGAAAAAGAAACTGCTGAATTTTTGAAATTTATGAGTTGTAAAAATGTGACTGTTGGACAAGTAAGATATTCTAAAAAGGCCAAATCCATAGAAGAGAAGAAAATATTTTTTCTTGAGGGAATTTATGGAATTGGAAATAAGAAGGCAAAGGAATTATTGAAACAATTCGGAAATATAAAAAATATTATTAATTTGTCAAAAGAAGATTTTTTACCTATTTTATCATTAAAAGATATTGAAGAATTTTATTCAATTATACTTTAAAAATGTAAAAAAGTATTTAAACAGAGTTCTTATTTATCTTTTATGGAGTTTGTACAAGATTTTTTGTTGGAGATGGCATTACCATTCATTTTGGTTTTTGTATTAACTTTTGCAATATTAGAAAAGACGAAAATTTTAGGAGATAAAAAACATCAAATTAATTCTATTCTTTCTTTAGTTATAGCAGCATTATTAATTTCTTTTCCGAAACCAAGAGATTTTATTGTTAACATCATGCCTTGGCTTGGTGTCGGTTTGGCTATTTTGTTTATATTTTTTGTGTTATATGGTTTTGTTGTTGGAGATATTGAAAAAAATACCCCCAAACCATTAAAAATTGCATTAGGTATTTTAGTTGGATTATTTGTTATAGGAGTAGTTTTATTTTCAACTGGATTAAATACACAAATTTCTGGATGGTTTGGTTCTTTAGCAACAAAAGGTGTTTTTGGTACAGGTTTGGTTGTTTTAGTAGTTGTTGGACTAATTATTTGGATAATTGCTTCTGAAAAATAAATATATTTTATTAAAATAGTGTATTATAAGAATAGATAAAATAAGCCTGTAGAGGGATTCTGACCCCCGACCCTCTGCTTACAAGGCAGATGCTCTAACACTGAGCTATACAGGCATGTTATGAACTATTTTCATATGTTTTTAAGTTTTATTATTGTTTGGGAATATTTATATATTAAATTATATGTTGATGTTAGAGGTGTTTTCATGAATGAAGTTGTTTTAAATTATTTGAAAGAGAATAAGGAAAAGTATAACATTGATGATTTAAAACAGGAAATTTTATCAAAAGGATATTCTGAATCTGAATTTAACGAAGCATTGAATGAGTTAAATGGAAAAAAAATATTAAAAAAAGATGTAAAATATAAAAGTCTTGGAGAAGCTAGTGTACCGAAAAAGAAAAAAGGTTTCTTAATCTTTTTAATAATATTAACTCTTCTTCTTGGTGGGATATATTTACTTTGTATAATTAAGGATATTAATTTATTTAGATTTTTTAATTAATTCCGAGAAATATTTATAAAGTAGTTCGAACTAAGTTTTTTATATTATGGATTCAAAAAAGGTGATACTGTTATGTCTAGGATTTGTATTATTTATTAGTATGTCTCTTGCAGGTACGTGGAAAGGAGAGGGTATTGGAACACAAAGTTCTCCGTATACAATTGATTCTTGTTCAAATTTAGATAATCTACTTTCATTAGAAAATTCTGATTTAATGAATGCCTATTATGAATTAGCTAGTGATATTGATTGTTTTAATACCTCTATTTCCCCAATAGGAGGTTCTTCAAATCCATTCAATGGGAATTTTGATGGTAATGGTTATGCTATAGTTGGATTAAATATTAGTAAACCATATGAAGAAAACGTAGGGTTGTTTGGTTATATTGGTTCAAGTGGTGTTGTAAAAAATTTGCATGTAACTGATTCTACTGTAATTGGTGGAAATAATGTGGGTGGTATTGCTGGATTTTTAGCAAGCGGTGGAAGATTAATTAATTGTTCATTTGAATCTGGAAATGTTTCTGGAATAATACATGGTGTCGAAGTAAATGTTTCAAAAAATGATACTATTGACGAAATTCCCTCAGTAGAAATTTCAGTTACTTATTTGTCTAATAAACAATTATGTGAAAATCAAAATTCTAAGGACTACAAAGTATACGAATATGATGGATCTTCAAAAAGTTGTCTTAAATGTGATGATGGTATATTTGATAAAGATGGAATTTGTAGAATTAATAATTCGGAAGCTTGTATAGCTAATGGTGGAACATGGCAGATAGATGATGTGTGTTATGATCGTAGTTCGAATTTTGATGGTGTAAAATATGAAAATGGTGTTTGGTCATATGATAATGCAGATTTATGTGTGGGGGATGGTTTTGTATGGATAGATAATGAATGCTATGATGGTGCAAATTATTATGGTATCATGACTGAAAGAACTTGTCGTGAAAGTAATAAATATTATACAACAATATGGCAGCAAGATGGTAAATGCTGGTCACAAATAGGATCAGTAGCTGAAGTCGAATTTTCTTATATGGATGGATTACCTTCTTTTTCTAAATCAGGTACATGTAATGATAATTTAGATTGTTCTTCTAAAGAAACATGTATTAATGGAATTTGTGGAACTGTTTTAGGAAAAACCTGTACAACATCTTCTGATTGTGGAGAAAGTCAATTTTGCAATACCCCTCAAGATCAAAATCAGGCATTTTGTGTAAAATATAATGCGTCATTATTGTCTACAGAGGATGCATGTTTAATAAAAAATTATAACAATTATAATATATATAGGTATGACGTATTTTCAGATAAATGTTTTCAATGTCCTGGTGAACGTGATAGTTCTGGAATTTGTAGATATAATAATTCGGAAACTTGTATAGCTAATGGTCATCAATGGCAGGTGGATGGTGAATGCTATCTTATTGGTGAGGATTTTTCAGAATTGTATTATAATACGACGAGTAATAGTTGGCAATTAAATGAAAAGGGATGTTCTAATAAAAATTTTGATTGGAAAGAGGATGCATGTTATTATTTTTCTGAAAGTACATGTGATGGGGTATATTTTTCGAGTGGACAATGTTTTGAAAAAGGGTCAGATGATTATATTGCTTTTTATGAGAATGAATATACTATTGAAGATTATATTGAAGAATTCGGTGGGTGTGTAGATAGTGAAGGTTGGCATCATTCAGATGGTAATTGTGGTGAACCTGTTGTTATTGATGACTCTTCTTATGACGATGATTATGAAGAAGTAGGTAGTTCAACAGATAATAACGGTGTAACAACAATAGTATCAAAAAATTATGCATCAGGATACGAGGCTTGTATGGGTGATGAAGAGTGTTTAAAGCATTATGAACAAGGTGGTACAATTGAGGTCATAGCCCCTGTTTTGCTTCCGTTAATTCCATTTGTTTCTGCAAGTCAGCTGGATGTTCCTGATGTTTCTGGAAATAATATTGGAGGTTTGGTTGGTAAAAGTCATGGGATAATTGATTCTTGTTTTGTTAGTGATACATATATTCAACCTATTTTAACTAATTCAGAATATTTTGGAGGTTTGGTTGGATATGTTGTATCATCAACAATAACTAATTCTTATGTTAGAAATTCAAATGTTGGAATTTCAGGTTCTAAAAAAAACGGTAAAGGGACGACATATGTTGGTGGATTTGCTGGATATGTTGAAAATGGAGAAATAACTAATTGTTACTCTGCTTTAAACACAATAAATGGAAGAACATATGTTGGTGGATTTATCGGAGTGAATTCTGCGGTTATAAAAAATAGTTTTACTAAAGAAAACGTATTAAATATTGCTGGTTTAAACTATGATTCTTCAGTAGAGGGTTGTTTTACATCATGGAATAAAAATGATAATCTTGACTTAGTATATTCTCAGTCAATATGTGGAACTGAATACAAAGAGGAATGTGACTATAATTCTTGTAGAGCGTTGGGTAAAAGTTGTAGATGTGGTTCTTTTTGGTGTGCACTTCAAAAACCAAAATGTTGGGATTCATCTCTATCAATTAATGCTTTTACAAATTTAAATTCAAATGTAAATGGTATAACAGATATAGGTAGTACAAAGGTCACTGGAACAGGTATATCTCGTTCTGGTTTATTTAAAGAATGGGATTTGGGTGGAGTGTGGAAATTAGTTGACTCGGATTATCCAAAGTTAACTTGGTCTGAAAATAATAAAAATTCTACAATTTATAGTTTAAGAAAAAAAATATGTGAAGGAAAATATCAATGTGGACGTATTGAAGAATATGGTATTAATTGTGGTACTTGTTCTTCGAATTTATACACGTGTGAAAATAATAGATGTACTAGTTCAAATATTATAGATATTAAAACAAATATAATACAACCAAGAATAAATTGTGTTTCGGAATTAAATCCAATTTTAAAGTATGGAATATATGACTCTAAATTACTAAAAAATATTTCGTTTACAAAAGGAACACTAAATAAGAATTTAGATATGTCTAATTTGATATATTCTGTAAGTTTCGATAGTAGTAATGATATGAGAAGTGGAGTTTTTGGGGAATATGGAGATAATAATAATGGAATATGGAACGAAAATGGTATTTATGGTGGGGCCTTGAAATTTGTTGCAAATAATAAATCAAATTTTAATACTAAAGTTAAAAATTTTGTAGATAATTCTTTCTCGTTTGGTGGTTGGATTAAAACAAATGAAGAACATGAAATAGATGGAAATTCATTAGATGGAACTCTTGGAGTTGCAGGACAAAAATATGCTGTTTGGCCTGATCATCATGGAGACACAGGAGCGGGATTAGGTTTGTCAGTTGGAACTAATGGAATTTCTGTTTATGGACATGGAACGAATTATATGCCTGCTTTGTTGACGTATAATGCAGATATTGGTAATGATTGGAATCATATAATGGTTGTTTGTGATTCAAATAAAATAATGTTATATCTTAATGGGCACAATGTTAAAAATAGTTCAAAAATTTCAAAAACATTATATTCACCTACAATAATAGGTGGTGGTTCTTATGGATATTTTAATGGATTTATTGATGAATTTAAGATTTTTAATGAATCATTAGATTCTTCGGAAATTGAATTTTTATATGAATCAAATGTTAGACCTGGAAATATTAATACAAACGATTATTGGGAATTTGAGACAAGATTAGCAGATAGTGAAAAATACGAGTATAAATTAGATGTATGTTCTCTAGCTGGTTCTTGTATAAGCTCAGGTAAGCAATCAATAATGGTTGGTAATTGTGATGTGAATGTATTGATTAATGAAATTTCATCTATAGAGGAGAATATGTGGAAATATAACATAACAAATATAGGAAAAGTGGATGTTACAGATTTAACCTTAAATGTAAATACAGACGAATTTCAGTTAATAATTGAACCTAGTAATTTTATTAATAATGAATCTAGAACAATAGAAGATTCTATAATATTAGAGAAAGGTCAATCGCAGAACATAACTGTTATGTTCAATCCTAAGGATGATACGATTTTAGATATGGTTCCTACTTTAATGGATGATGGCCGAATATATCTTTCAAAGAATGTAGAATTAACATTTGGATTTAATAATCAAAATAATTATGAGACGAAACAAATTACGTTAAAATATTATTTATCATGTAATGAATCTAATAAAGATACAATTTACACTTTAAATGGTGATAAATATACCTGTATATGTAATAAATTTTGTAAGGAAGGTGAATATTGTCCATGTGTAACTTCCCCGAAGATAGGTGAGTTATATAAAATTATAAATGGAATTGCTAGTGTTGTATTTAATGTAACGAGATTTTGAATTAAGTAAATTTATAAAGTTTAGGCGGTAAAAAAAAATATATGATGATTTCAAAAAAGGTGATATTATTTTTTGTTTTGTTTTGTTTTGTATTAAATATAGTAAATTGTGAATCTGATGATATTACATATAGATGGTACTCTTATGGAACAAATGTAGTTCTGGGAGAAACAAATGAGTTTTCATATCCATTTCCACTTCCTGGTGTACAAAATATTGTTTTGGAAATTAATTCTCCAAGTATATTGAATGGTATAAGTAATGATAATACAATTCAGTTTTATGTCGTTTCTCCAGGACAATCTTATTGTTATAATGATAAAGAATCTGGTGGTCCTTTCTGGATTGTTGATGATGAAGATAATCCCATTGTTTCTAGTAAAGAAGATTGTTATAGAACAGATACATATGGTTCAAGGACAACATGTTGTAGTCCAGGATATAAATGTGAAATTGATAAAGGTGTTTGTAGTTTAGAAAAAAGTGATATAATTATGTGTAGTGATTATACAATAAAAGAAGATTGCGAAAACGATACAAGTCATGTAGCGGAAGTGACTAATGAAAAAATTGTAAATATAGAAAATTTTTGTGATGGAGTAATAACTAGATCTGGGAATGAATTTGAATATGCATCTGATTGTTCATGTGTTTGGAATTCTACTACAAATACATGTGGTGCAAGTTATAGAGTTGTTGGAACTAAGGAGGATGGTACATTAAAAGAAGATAGTTATTATAAATGTACAACATCTACTACTATATCTGAGGGAAATTGTACTGCTGGTGATGAATATAGATTAGACAAAATAAAAGCAGAATATTGTGCATATGATAAAGAGGGAAATCTGGAACCTAATTCTTGTAAAGAGGATGATGCTAGACCCGTTTTTTGTCGTGATGCTACAAGAAAAATTGATTGTGGAAATGTTGTTTCACTTCCATTCTTTGATGGGTTTGGATTTGTAATCGCTGTGGTTCTAATTGTTGTGTATACAGTTTATGTATTTAAATTTAAGAAAAAAAGTGTTAAAAAGAAATAAGATAGTTTTAAAAAACTCCTTTGGTATATGTGTATATGAGATATAAGGAAGGAGATTTGGTTTTATGTACCGTTAAAGATGTTGGGAATACGGTAACTAGTGTAGTTTTAGACGATGGAACTAAGGGAACCATTATTTCTTCAGAAATTGCATCTGGAAGAATAAAATATATGAGAATGTATGTTGTTCCAAACAAAAAAATAGTTTGTAAAGTTTTATTAGTTGGTTTAGATTCTTTAGATTTGTCTTTACGAAGAGTTAGTTTAAAAGAAAAACAAGAGGTGATGAAAGAATATAAACAAAAGGTTGCGATAGATTCAGCATTTGAACAAATATTAAAAGAAGATTGTAAAGAAGTTAAAGAAAAAATTATCAATGATTTTGGTAGTTTGTTAAATTTTATTAATCAAATGAACGACGAATTAATAGCTAAATATATTCCCAGTGAATGTATAGAGCATATAAAAAAGATAAATGAAAAAAGGCATAATTTAGTTGAGATAAAATATTCAGTTTCAATTAGTTGCCTTGAATCGGATGGTATTTTGAGAATAAAGAAAGTACTTGAAAATAACAATGACAAATTAAAAATTATTTATATTTCTGCGGGTAATTTTATATTGAAATATAGTGCTATTGATTTTAAACAAGGTAAACAAGAAATATTAAATATAATAGATAATATGAAAGAGAAGGCAAAACAAAACAATTGTATTTTTGAATTTAAAGAGGAAAAGAAGTAATGGGTCTAAAACAATGTACTGTTTGTAAAGAATACAATTTGACGAATATATGTAGAAAATGTGGATCAGAGTGTTTAGATTCAGGGTATAAATTTAAACAAATACGAGATGCTCCAAAGGATTCATCTAAATATTTTACTGAAAAACGGAAACATGAGAATAGTTAATTTAATAGTTATTTTTTTATTGGGTGCTTTTGCTGGTTATATTTTAGAGTTTTGTTTTAGAAATATTGTTCACAAATCAAAGAATGTAATTGATCCTGGTTTTTTGAAAGGTCCGTATTTACCATTATATGGTTTTGGTGTACTTGTGTTGTATATTTTGTCTAGTTTAGAAATTAATATTTTACTAAAAATTTTATTATTTGCTTTTTCTATAACAATTCTAGAATTAATTACTGGTTTATTTTTTGAAAAATATTTTCAAATAAAATTATGGGATTATTCAAAAAATAAATTAAACTATAAAGGAATAATTTGTCCTCTATTTTCTTTTATTTGGACATTATTATCTTTGATGTTTTATTATTTTGTATATCCAGTTATTGAAGAAGTATCTAATTTTATCTTATATACTCCAGATTTATTTTTTATTTCTGGTGTCGTTTTTGGCTTTTTCTTAATTGATGTTTGTATATCGTTGAATATCTCTTATAAAATTCAGAAATTAACCAAAATAAATAAAAGAAAAATACAGAAAATAACTAAAAAGAATAAAAAGATGATAAAAAAGAAAATAAAAAATAATAAGAAAAGAATTCAAAAAATAGTTTTATCGTTCGAAGAATTTAAAGAGAATTCAAAGATGAATTTTAATTTATCTAGATTAAAATAATTAATAAAAAATTAAGCAGCTACGTCTTTTAATCCACTTTCTTCTATTGCGAATATAGTTTCATTTTCTGGTAAATTAGGACTATCTATTAATTTTATAACTCTAGTATCTTTTTTACCTCTTCTAATATACATTCTAAATGTACATGCGTGTCCTACAATATTTCCACCAATAGCTTTTGTTGGATCTCCGAATAGTTGGGCAGGGTCTGACATAACTTGATTTGTCACATAAACTGCTAAATTATATTGTTCAGCTAATCGTTGTAATTGGTGTAAATATCTGTTTAATCTTTGTTGCCTATCTGCTAATTGTCCTCTTCCTGTAAATTCGGCTCTGAAATGTGCTGTTAGAGAATCTACAATAACTAATTTTATTGGTTCTCCATCTTTTATTAATTCAGCAACTTTATCCAATAATAACATTTGATGATCTGAGTTAAATGCTCTTGCAACTAAAATATTTTTTAAAACTTTTTCAGGATTTGCTCCAATTCCTTCTGCAAATTGTTTTATTCTCTCAGGTCTAAAAGTTCCTTCAGTATCGATATAAACAGCTTTTCCATTACAACCACCTTTCTCTATCGGTAGTTGTACGGATACAGCTAACGAGTGCGCCAGCTGAGTCTTTCCAGAACCAAAAGCACCGAAAGCCTCAGTAAGCGATTTCGTTTCTATTCCCCTTCCACCCAGAAGATTATCGACATTTTTACTTCCTGTTGTAATATAACCAATGGATTTTCTATCCTCTACATATTGTAATCCATCTTTAAATCCTAAATTCATCATTTCTCGTGCAGCTTGTATTGCTTTTCTTGCAACTGTTTCTGTCATTCCTGCAAGTTCTGATAAACTAGAAGGAGTTAATACTGCTAATCCCATTAAATCAAATATTCCAGCTGCTTCTAATTTTGCAACCGCTCCTGGACCAACTCCAGGTAAATCGATTAGTTGTGGTTCTTTTTCTTCTTTCTTTTTTGTAGTTTTTTTTACAGTTTCCTTTACTTCTTTAATCTCTTCAGAACTATCTTCTTCCTTTACCATAATCATCATATACCAATAATTCTTTATAAACATTTATATGATTTTATATGATGTAATCGACGATAAATTAAAAAAATATTTTAAAAATGACAAAATTTTTATATAAAAATACACGAATATTGACGGTATTATTAATTTTCCAATTTTTTAATTAACTCATCAATATTAACAATTTGAACGTTTGTTCCAATTAATTCTAAGTTATTAAATAAACTGTTTCTTCTCACATTACCCTCAATGTATACTTCCGTTCCTAAAAATTTTTGTTTAAACGTTTCAAATATTTCTGTATTTTCTAATTCTTTTTCATTTTGTAATTTGTTTATATTTTCACTAAACAAAACAGTTCTTATTGAATCTGTTCCATCATCAAGTACTAAATTTAATATTCCTCTTTTTTGTGGTTCTATTTTCCCATGTTCTTGACAAATGTATCCATCTATTTCCGAAACTTTTTTATTACATTGTGGACAAACACTATAAAATCTTATTGGAAAAACTTGTACAATTATACCTCTTATTTTAATAGAATCTCCATTAGATATTTCAGATAAACTTTTTTCTTTTGTTTCTCTTTGTGTTTTAATTTCATTCATTTCTTTTTGAATTGGTTTAATATCACTAAAACTAGACAAATGTATTTCGTTATCTCTTGTGGATGCATTTTTTATTTCAACAACAGAGCCAATTTTTATTTGTTCAGTTTCTATTAATGCAATATGATTAACATCCCAGAGAACAGTTCTACAATTACCGGTTTCGTCAGCTAATATAAAGTTTGCCACCTTTCCTGATTTCCCGTTTTTTTCATATTCTCGAATTGGAAAAATGTTTATTATTTTCCCAGTTACATTAACTTTTCTCATTCCTGGCATTAATTCAGTTATTTTTAATTCCTGATTCTCAAAACTAATTCCTAATTCCGCTGCAATTATTTGTGCTGCACCTTCTTTTGATATTAAACCAGATAATTTTGTTTTTTTTGACTCAACTCTTTTTTCAATTTCTTCTTTTGATAAATTAGAGGCTTTACTTATTCTTTCAATTAATAAATCATAATTTTGCATATTTGTCTTTATGTAAGTGTGTTTATAAAAATTATTGTAATTATAGGATAAGCGATTATAATTCAGTTGTACAAAATACTTCGTTTTCTGTACAGATAAATGTATTTTCAACTTGACTTACTGGTTCTTTTCCTTTTTCTATTAATAAAGGATATTGATATATTGTTCCGTTTTGTTCTAATAATTTTAATAAATATCTAGTTCTGGTAAACCCCGCATTTACTAACCATCTTTCACAAAAAGGTCTTGTCTTATAATTAATTTTTATATAATCTAATAGTTTTCTTGCGTCTCTATCTCGTACAATGTTTTCCGAATTGATACAAAATATATTTCCCCCAATTCCTTCGTATATATCGCCAACTCCAGTTGTTACAAATGGTTCAATTGCAAAACCTGAATTTGGTAATTTTTTTGTAGAACTATTTTTGTAATTTGGTATTGTTGGTCCAGTATGAATTAGATTCTCTCCTAAACCATGTCCGCATAGACTATGAATTAATTTGTAATTGGTTTTATTTTTTTTATTATACTCTTCAAGTGTATTTGTTGCCATTTCCCCAATATCTTTTATTTGTGAATTTAGACTAAGTATATTTGTAATATTTTTAAGAATTTTTTTATTTAATTCAATCATTTCTTCGTATTTTTTTGATTCTGAAAGATCAAATGATATAGAGGTGTCTGCGATAAATCCGTTTACACAAACTCCAAAATCTATTTTTATTAATTCTGTCGCCTCTTTTGTGTCGTTTGGAATGGGAGTATAATGTGCAGCTATTTCATTTATACTTAAATTTGTTGGAAAAGCTGGAACTGCGTTTTGTTTATAGATTTTATTTTCTATAAAATTAGCAATATCTAATAATTTTATATTTGGTTTTACAAAGTTAATTAGTTCTTTTTTTATTTCGTCAGCTATTTTTCCAGCTTTTTTGTAAGAATTTATTTCATTTTCTTCCATATTTATTAAAATAATCTTTATTATAAAAACCTAGCTAATTAAATCAAAAAAATACCATTAACTTTATAAATAGAATTTTTGTTTAACTATTACCTATGATTGACCTTAGGGTTAGGAGGATTTAGGTTCTCTTAATTAATTAAATTAAAAAAACAAAATGGAAAACACATATAACATTGTTGAAAAAGCAAGCAAGACTGGGAAAATTGACAAGGGTGTTAACGAAGTTACAAAGGCTGTTGAACGAGGAATCGCAAAAGCAGTTTTTGCTGCAAAAGACGTTGACCCTAAAGAATTGATTCAACATTTACCTATTATCTGTAAAGAAAAAGGTATAAAATTTGTTGAAGTTGATTCAAAAGAAAAGTTAGGTATTGCTGCTGGAATTAATAGATCTACTGCTGCCGTTGCTATAATTGAAGCTGGCGAAGCAAAGTTAGATTAATTAAAACCTAGTTTTTTCAATAAGAGAATTATTAAGAATGGCAAAGGTACAAAAAATTCAAGATTCGAAAGCTCAAAAGAAGTCCACAGGTGCTTCTAAGGGTAGTGATAAACTTGTTGAGGAAGGACCAGTTCCTGCTGTTGTTGAAGCATGTTTGGGAAGAAGTGGAACACGAGGCGAAATAACTCAAGTTAAAGTTAGAATTTTGCAAGGTAAAAATAGAGGGAAAACGATGAGAAGAAATGTTCGTGGTCCAGTTGATAAAAAAGATATATTAATATTAAGAGAAACAGAAATAGAAGCTAGAAAAATTATGAAACGAATAAACAAGGGAGGCCAGAGTTAAAATGCCAGTTTGTTGGTTTTGTAAGTCTAATTATGAATTTCCAAGAGGAATTTCAGTAGTTCAAAAAGATGGTTCAGTTAGACATTTTTGTTCTTCTAAATGTAGAAAAAATTCTGAAATGGGAAGAAATAATAAAAAAGTTGATTGGGTTAGAAAAAGTGACGTTGTAAAAGAAGCAAAAGCTAAGTTAGAAGCTAATAAGAAGAAATAATTCTAGAAACTATTAAAAACGTTTGATTAAGTATATGTTTATGGTAAATAATAAAACTCGTGAAGAGATACAGGAAAAATATTCTGAAAATTTAAAGAGAAGATTTCCTGCTAAAGAAGAGTTTATTGAAAGAATGCGTCTTCTTTTAGGAGATGAAGTAAAAGATTTTTTAGAAATTTGTTATACGGAAACTCCAGATTCTATTCGATGTAATACTATAAAAATAAGTCCAGAAAAATTAAAGTGTCGTTTAGAAAAGTATGGTTGGAAAATAACTCAACCTTTAAATGGATTTCCGGAAGTTATGATTGTTAGTGGAAATTCGGCTGGTGCTTTGGGAAAAAGTAAAGAACATTTGTTGGGTTATTTTTATGTTCAGGAAATTAGCTCTATGCTTCCAATGCTTGTTTTACAGCCAAAAGCTGGAGATGCTTTACTTGATTTATGTGCTAGTCCTGGAAGTAAAACAACTCAGGCCGCTGCTTTAATGAATAACGAAGGAACTATTGTTGCTAACGAAGTAAATATGGGACGTGTTGGAATTCTTTCAAGTAATTTAGAGAGGTGTGGTGTAACGAACGTCGTTATTACAAGAAAAGATGGAATTGCTTTATGTAATAATATTATAAAAAAAACAAATATAAAATTTAACAAAATTTTAGTTGATGCTCCATGTACAGGAGAAGGAACTTTACGAAAAAGTCCAAAAACTTTTGTTATGTGGAATAAAAAAATGATTGATAAAACTGCATCTCTTCAACGTAAATTGGCTTCTGCTGCATTGAAACTTCTGGATGTAGCAGGAGAAATGATTTACTCAACATGTACTTTGGGACCTGAAGAAGACGAATTCGTTGTGGATTATTTAATTAAAAATTTTGATGTAGAAATAGAACAAATAAATTTACCATTAAAGTTTAGAAATGGAATTACTGAATGGAATGGTAAAAAATTGGACAAAAATGTTTCAAAATGTTTAAGGCTTTATCCTCAAGATAACAATACAGATGGATTTTTTGTTTGTAAAATGAAAAAGATAAGTGATAAATGTTTATTGGAGGAAAAAAAATGATTTTTCAATTTATGGATAATTCTAAAAAAAAGAAATTTATTTCTGGATTTGAAAATTTTGGGATTGATAAGGTACCTGAAAGTTTAGTAAAATGGGGAAGTGAAAGAGTTAGAGCTTATACGGGTGATTTAACAAAAGAAGATATTGCAGCTTTGGTTGATATTGTCCCAGTTGAAGGAATTGGATTGTATGTTGGTAAAGATAGTATAGATAAAAAAAATGGAAATCATGAGTATAGATTAAGTTTGGATTCTGTTCATTTATGGAAAGATAAGATAAAATTTAATATTTTAACATTGAATGAAGAACAGGAAAAAAAATGGTTTTTGGGTAATGATGTTACAATTGATGAACAACAAAAAAATAATTTGAAGGGATTTGTTGTAATTAAATCAAAAGAAGATGGAGACTTTATCGGAGTTGGAAAGGTAGGGAATGAAAATATTTTATATAATTTTTTACCAAAAGAGCGTCGTGTAAAGGTTTCAGTTATAAACTAATTTGTCAATAACTTTATAAATTAATATTTGATAAGTATATCATGGCTTTCAAGGATTTTTTACAGAATTTGCCTGAAGTAATTTCTCCTACGGAAAAAAAGGTAAATTTTAAGGTAGCTATTAAATGGACATTAATAGTTTTGCTACTTTATTTTGTATTGTGTAATATTCCTTTATACGGAATTACAGAAAATGCATTAAGTAATTTTGAATATTTGGCTATTTTACTTGGAACTAGTTTTGGTTCTATTATTACATTAGGTATTGGTCCTATTGTTATGGCTTCTATTATTTTACAATTATTAGTTGGTGCTCAAATTCTAAAAATAGATACGAATACTGAAGATGGTAAAAAATTTTATCAAGGATTATCTAAGTTATTGTCATTTGTTTTTATAATATTTGAAGCAATGATTTATGTTTTAATGGGAGGAGTTGCGGCTGTTCCTGGGAAAGAATTTATCGTAATAATTCAATTGTGTATAGGTGGTGTTTTATTATTATTTATGGACGAGATTGTTCAAAAATGGGGTTTAGGTAGTGGTATTTCATTATTTATTGTTGGTGGTATTGCTTGGAGATTATTTGCACAGTTATTCCAGTTTATTGGTACATCTGGTCAATTTGCTGCAAGTGGTAAGGTTTTATCTGTAATTTATTCATTTGCGAATAATGATCCAACTGGAGCTATGGTTGCTTTGGTTCCAATTGTAATTACTGTATTATTATTCTTTGTAGTTGTTTTTGCTCAGAGTTTGAAGGTTGAAATTCCATTATCTTATGATAGAGTTCGTGGATATAATGTTAAATGGCCATTGAGTTTCTTTTATACAGGTGTTATTCCAGTAATATTAGTTTCTTCTTTAACTGCTACATTACAATTATTTGGTGGTTTATTACAGACTTGGCTTGGTCATCCTACATTTTTAGGAAATTTTGTTAATGGAGTTGCAACAAGTGGATTCGCATTCTGGATAGGCTCAACGGATATAGTTTCTGCATTAATTACAGGTACATTTAGGTGGCAATATTTGGTTCAATCTTTATGTCATTTATTGTTTTATTGTGGTTTCTCAGTTTTGTTTTCATTCTTCTGGGTTACAACAAGTGGATTAGATGCTAATAGTCAAGCTAAAAAGATAATGGGAAGCGGAATGAGTATTCCTGGATTTAGAAAAGATGAAAGAGTTTTAGAAAGTATTTTGTCTAGATATGTTAAACCATTGACTATTATGGGTGGTTTTGCTATCGGTCTTTTAGCTAGTGTTGCTGATCTATTTGGCTCATTAGTTGCTGGAACAGCTATTCTTTTAGCAATTATGATTTTATATCAGATGTACCAAAATGTTGCTCAGAAATACGCATTAGATATGAATCCTGCGATGAAAAACTTCTTTGGTGGAGTAATGTAAATAACAAAATCTTTAAAAGTATTATTCAATAACATATTTTATATTGGGTGCATAGTCTATTGGTAGAATCGCCGGCTCCAGACCGGCGGAGGGGGGTTCGATTCCTCCTGCGCCCATTTTTTATTCATCCATTAATTCGACTCTGTTATCTTGTGAAAGAATATTTACAATTTCGTTATCTAGATTTGCAATTTCTCCTTTACTAAATGGTCCTATTTCATTTCCTTCAATATCTAAGAATGCTGGAACTTCTTCAACAAATCTAACTAATTTATGTTTTTTTTCACTGTCTGCATCTTGTTTCATTTCATTGTCTTTATTTTTATTTGATTTTTCTAAAGATTTTACAATAGAATCAAATAATTCTTTTTCAAAATTTAACAAATTTTCAGAGTCTCTTTTACTTATTCCTGTCTCACTTGCTATAAATGCAAGATTTAATATTTTTTTCTTTCTAAGTCTTAGTAAGTCCTGAAAACTAGTTATAGAATTTTCTAATTTTTTCTTATTTTTTATTGCTATTTCGCTAAAAGAATCATTTTCATTATCAATATATTTTTTTCTTTCATCAAAATAAATTTGCGATTCCTTCAAAAAATTTCTAGGTAATAGTTGAACACTGTCACTAAATTTTTCTTTTTTTAGTGCTTCATAGATTTCATTAAATGTTATCATAATTGTTCATAATTAAAAGATTTTTTAAAGTCTCTTATCATAAAATGGTTATGTTTAAATCTTTAAAAGCAAAATTGCAAAGCTGGGTATCAAAAGCTCAAAAAGATGATAAGAGTGCCGTAAATGTGAAAATTGAAGAAAAAAAGAAACAAAAAAATAACAATAAATTGAAAAAAAAAGAAGCAAAAGTAGATAAAATAGAAAAAAGCGTCAAAAAAGTTAAAGATAAGGAAGAGAATAAAAAAGAAAAAAAAGAATTGAAAGAAATTCCTAAAAAAGTAAGCATATTCTCCAAATCTTTATCAGAAGAAAGGTTTGATGAGTTATTTGAAGAATTAGAATTGATTTTATTACAAAATAATGTTGCGTATGAAGTTATTGATGATATAAAAAAATCATTAAAGGAAAACTTAGTTAATGGAGATAAAAATGTTGATATATTGTCTGAATTAAAAAAATCAATAGAAAATATTCTTTTTGAACCAGAAGATTTGATTGAACAAATAAAGAATAAAAAAGATAAACCATTTGTTATTCTATTCGCTGGAATTAATGGAGCAGGCAAAACTACTACGATTGCTAAGGTGGCGAACTTGATTTTGAAAAATAAGTTTTCTGTTTGTTTTGCTGCTGCAGATACATTTAGGGCTGCATCAATTGAACAATTGCAATTTCATGCAGATAAACTTAATGTTCCGTTAATAAAAAAAGATTATGGAGCAGATCCAGCCTCTGTGGGGTTTGATGCTATTAAATATGCTCAAAAAAACAAAATAGATGTTGTTCTAATTGATACCGCGGGAAGAATGAACAATAAGGATTCATTAATGAAAGAAATAGAAAAAATTGCGAGAGTAAATAATCCAGATTTGAAAATTTTTCTTGGAGAATCAATTACTGGAAATGATGCAACCCAACAAGCTAAAGATTTTAATGACGCTATTGGAATAGATGGAATTATTCTATCAAAAGCAGATGTCGATGAAAAAGGTGGAACTGCAATTTCAGTTTCAAAAGTTACAGGAAAACCAATTTATTATTTGGGTACAGGTCAAAATTATGACGATATAGAGAAATTTGATTCATCAAAATTGATAAATTTATTATTTGATTAAAAAAACATCTTCTATTTTTTCAGCGTTTAAAATTTTTGTTATTTTATATGCAAGTTCTAGCGAAGGGTTATATTTTCCTTGTTCTAAAGATATAATAGTTTGGCGAGTTACGTTAACTTTATTTGCTAATTGTTCTTGTGTTAGATTTAATTTTTTACGTAGTTGGGTTATGTTTGTTTTCATTTTATCACATTCGTTTACTGTAAATATAGTAAAACACGCTGTAGATTAATAATAATGCACATATTGAATATGAAATAAATTCACTAATTCTAATATTTATTGGTGATATACCGTCGATAATCATTATAATAAATCCACCGAAAAATAAAAAAAACCACACCCAAGACATTGCTCTTATACTTATTTTTTCATTTCGTTCGTCGTATATTTTATTTTTTTTGGTAAATATTATCATTATAGATGTAATTAATACAATAAATCCACAAAAAATTAAATAAGAACCAACTGAATTATAGGAAAAAAATTCAACCTTTCCTAAATTAAAATAATTTAATAATATTCCACTTATTATTAAAATTCCAGCAAAAATGAATTTTGCAATACTTTTTTTTGTTGTTATAATCTTTTTACTGATTGTCATATAATGTAAAAAATATATTACTTTTTAAATCTTTTCATTTAGAAAAATATTTAGTTAATTTCTTTTAATTTTATTATAGCTTCTGCAATATCTCCATCTGTAGATTCTAATGCTTTAGCTACGGATTCTCTGTCTTTGTGTGTTTGAGAAATTACCATTTCTATGTCATCATCAGAGAAAGAAGATTCTTCTTCAGGAATTTCTAATATTGCATGTCCAGTTATTTGGTACGTCTCTTGTCCTTGCATCATAACTTTCAACAAATCAGGATTATTTATTACTAAGTTTCCGTCTTCAGTCTCAAAAATTACTTTTCTGGCTCTAATAGGAGTTTGAGAAATTCCCATTTGTTTCATCATTGCTTGCATCTGTCGTGGATTAATATTTGGAATCATTTTATTATAAAATGTAAAATTATTTCTAAAATTATCGTTACTACAGTCATTCCAATTACTGTTGCAGGTTTAATTTTAAATACGGAAGAATATTCTTCGTTGTATCTTGTTAAGCCAGAGCCACTTGATGGTATTTGTAAATTTGCCATATTGTATTATATTTTTATTAGTTTAAAAATTCTTTGTTCAATAATAAGCTTTTTAAAATTGATTAGATAATTAAGAATAGAAATAGTCCCGTAGTCTAGTGGTCAAGGATACTGGGTTTTGGTCCCAGCGACCGCGGTTCGAATCCGCGCGGGGCTATAATTCTTTAAAATAAAAGATGCGCGGATGAGAACTTTCGAATCCGAACAAAATGCTTTGAACAAAAGTATGTATTTTATTTGATTTGTGAGATGCATTTTGTGAGTAGCGCGGGGCTATAATTCTTTAAAATAAAAGATGCGCGGATGAGAGAATTAATACGTTTGTTTCAAAAACTCAATTTCTTCTTGATCTAATTTAAGTTGTTTTTGTATTTTTTCGTTTTGTAAAAGAATTCTAAGTAATAAAAAATCTTTCATTGCTTGTTTTATAGAAATATGACACATTTTTGAATATTTTTCACATATTGTTTTTTTCTTAGCTAATCTTTGATTACTCATCCATATTTTTAATATTCTACTTGGCTTTTTGTAGTTTGTAAAACCAGTTCTGTTATTTTTTTTGGATGCAGCAATTCCTGCTCCCATCAGCAAATATTCATATACCATAAATCTCCAATATTGTTTTCTGTATATTCTTCCTCTAAATACGTCGGCTAATGCTAATGCATTGTAAGCTTTTGCTAAATCATCATCTTTGTATTCTAATGGAATATTTTCGTCAACCCACAAGAAAACGTCATCAATACTTAAGTTTACATCATCGTATATTTTGGTCATTTCTTCACTGATATTATGATTTTTAAAAACAAATTGTAATGCTTGAAATATTGTTCTTTCTCTATTTCTTTCAGATATTTCATTTGTAGCATCAATTGTTTCTAACACAGAGAATGTTTGTAAATCGTTTAAAGCGGCTCTTAAATCTCCATTTGATTTTACAGCAATAGATGTTAATATATCAACAGAGATTTTCATATTTTCTTTATCTGCAACGTTTCTTAATACATCTAGAATAATTTTGTAGTCAATATCCTTTAATTGTACTAATTCTGATTTTGTTCTTAAAGTGTTGAATTTTTTGTCCCAGATATCGTTTGCGGTAATTACAATAGGAAATGCGCTTTTATCTATTAAACTTAATAATTCAGTTAGTCCGCCGAAATCTTTTCGAGCACTAATTCCATCTACTTCATCAACTAAAATTATTTTATTTTTATTAAATAAACTTTTTTGAGAGATTGCTGGACCAATTATTTCTGCAATTTTTTTCTTATCTCTAAAATCACTAGCATTTAATTCTAAGATTTCTGAATCGGTTTCTAATGCGATTACATAAGCTAAACTGGTTTTTCCAATTCCAGGGGTTCCAAATAATATTAATGATTTTTTATATGGGAAATTAGATAAGAAATTTTTTACTTTAGAAATTGCTAAATCTTGTCCTTTAATCTCAGAATAACTTTTTGCTCTGTATTTTTCTGCCCAGGGCATGTTATCAATGAGCATAATTAAATTCCCCCAGATTTTTCTTCACGAACACTTTTTACATCCCCGTTTTCTAAAATTTTTCCTTCTCCAGCAAGAACAAAATTAGCTAAAAGTGCCTCTAATTGAATAAATTCATCACTGCCTTCTACTAAACGAAATTCAACTTCTCCAGTTTTTTCTATTAATTTTACTTTCAAATAATTATCTATATTGAGATTCCATATTTCTTTTTGAATTGCTTTAATTATATCTGAACCACTTACACTATCTCTTAACATAATGTTTAATAATTTTTCACGACTTGCGAAAAAGTCTCCGGCAAGTGCGTAATCAATAACTATTCTTACATCGGAAGGTTTTGCTTTTGCAACTATTGTGTTAATAAGTTCTGGTGTTATATTTGAACTAATAGAAGCTGTTGCTTGTAATAGATTTGTAACTCTACGACAATCTCCTTCACTTGCTTCATAAAGTGCATCAAATCCATCAGCCGAAATTGTTAATCCTTCTCTTTCGCAAATATGTTCTACGATTTTTTTGATGTCTTTTTTCTCTAATAATTGAAATCTGAAGATAACACAACGAGACTGTATTGGATCTAATATTTTTGATGAATAATTACAAGAAAGAATAAATCTACATGTTGATGTAAAATTTTCCATTGTTCTTCTTAATGCTTGTTGGGCTTCTCGTGTCAAAGCGTCTGCTTCGTCTAAAAATATGACCTTAAATGGAACATCGCCTAATGCTTTGGTTCGTGCAAAATCTTTTACTTTTTGCCTTACAACATCAATTCCTCTTTCATCACTAGCATTTAACTCTAAATAATTTTCTCTCCAAGATTCTCCGAAAAGTTCTTTTACAACAATTAAAGCAAGAGTAGATTTTCCAATTCCAGCTGGGCCTGCAAATAATAAGTGCGGTATGTTATTTGAATTTACTAAAGATTTTACTCGTTTTACAATTTCTGTTTGGCCGGCTACTTCATCAAACTTTTTTGGTCTATATTTTTCAGTCCAAACCTCAGAATTATAATATTCACCCATTATCAACTTAAACGAAAATCATTTATAAGTATTTATGTAATTTAATCTAAAATAAATTATAATTGAATTATAGTTACCTTTAAAAACCACAAAATCGCATAATAAATATGGAAAAATTAGAAAAACCGACATGGGTTAAAATGACTGAAACGGAGTTGAAAGCAGTTATAGGTGATTTAGCTACAAAATATCCAGCAAGTCAAATTGGTATGATTTTACGGGATCAATATGGAATTCCTACAACTCGTGTATTTGGAAAAAAACTTTGTGATTATTTGAAAGATTTGGGAATAGAATACAGAGAAGATCTAGTTAATGCTTCTAAAAAGGTTGATTCTTTAAAAGAACATAACAAAAATAATATTTCTGATAAAAAGGCAAAGCATAAATTACAAAAAGCGCAAGCACATTTGAACAAGACAAAGAAATATTATGGTGTTTCCGGTAAAGATAAAAAATAATTATAAAATATTAGTTTTTTTTGAAAAGAATTATACAAATATTTTTAAGTAAAGTTAGGGTTCTCATTCTATGTTAAATGAGGTGAGATCTGTAGTTGAGGCTTTTAGAAAGGATTCTGAAAATAAAAAAATAAGGGTTATTTCACATTTTGATGCGGATGGCATAACTTCTGCAGCTATTTTAGTTAAGACTCTTAGTCGTATGGATAAATCTTTTTCTTTAAGAATTATAAAAGGACTTGATGAAGAATTAATAAAAGAAGAATTAACTAATCATAAGGATGATATAATAATATTTAGTGATTTGGCTTCTGGATCTCTTGATTATTTTCAAGAATTGACAAATCCAATATTTATTTTAGATCATCACGAGATAGATTCGACCAAGTTGAATTCAAATATTAGAATTATTAATCCACATTTAACAGATAATCCGGAAGCGAATGATTGTACTGGAGCGGGAATTTGTTATTTATTTTCCAAAGAAATAAATCCTAATAATATTGATTTGGCGAAAATTGCAATAATAGGATTAATTGGTGATAGACATGAAAATAACGATTCTGTAATCAATAAACAAATAATTAAAGATTGTTCAGATTTGGAATTACGGATGGGTTTGACACTGTATCCTGCTACTAGACCTCTAATGAAGGCACTTTATTATTGTACTTCTCCTTATATTCCGGGAGTTACGGCTAATTCTGCTGGTATTTATGAATTATTAAAAGATAGTGGAATCTCACAGGATAAATCTTTATTGGATTTGAATCAGAATGAAATGTCTAATTTAGTTACTGCAATTTCAGTAAAATGTGCAGCATCTGGTGAAAATTATGAATCTCTTTTTGGAAGTATTTTTGTTTTAAAATTTTTTAACACTAAAGAAGATGTTAGAGAAATTTCAACATTAGTTAATGCTTGTTCTCGTTTAGGATATCATGATATTGCATTGTCATATTGTTTAGAAAACCAAAAAGCGAAAGAGCGTGCGATGGATATTTATACAGAGTATAAGCAAGAGTTAGTTTCTGGATTAAGACTTGCAGAAAATATGGAGAAAATAAAAGGAGATAAATTTGTAATTTTAAATGCTCATGACAAAATAAATGATGCAATCATTGGAACTATTTGTTCTATGCTTTCTTCATCTCCTACATATACAGAAGGTACAATTTTGATAGGTATGGCTTATAACGAAGATAAAATTAAAGTTTCTGCTAGAATTGCAGGACGTAATGGACGAAATTTAAAAGAATTAATGGAGAAAACGGTCGTAGAATTTAAAATAGATAATCCAGATTCCTCTGCGGAAGTTGGTGGACATCAATTGGCTGCTGGTTGTACGATAGAAAAAAATAAAGAAGAATCATTTATTGAAATTTTAAGAAAAAACTTAGAAGTCGAAATAGTTAAGATATAAGTTCATGCGAAAAAGTATAAAAACGCGCAAAAGAGTATAATTCTATGGTTTTAGAAAAAATTGGAGAGTCATTAAAGAAAGGACTTACACGTATTGGAAATGCTATAACTTTAGATAAAAAAGTGATTGATGGTATAATAAAAGATATTCAAAGAGCCCTAATTGAGTCTGATGTTAATATTGATATGGTTTTTACTTTGACGCAAAAAATAAAAAAAATAGCTTATGATGAAAATATTAAAGGTATTGATAAAAAAGAGCAATTAATTAGTTTGATTCATGATGAAATATTAAGAATTTTGGGTGGAGAATCAAGGGATTTGAAGTTAGATAAAAAATCAAAAATTATGTTTATTGGTTTATATGGATCTGGTAAAACTACTAGTATTGCAAAAATAGGATTTTATTATGCTAAACGTGGAAAAAAAGTTGCCTTGATTGGTTTGGATACAGATAGACCCGCTGCAATGGATCAATTAGAACAAATGGGAGAAAAAGTAAAGTTAAAAGTTTTTATTGATAAAGTTGAAAAAGATCCGATTAAAATTTATAAAAATTTTTCAAAAGAATTGGAAAATTATGATTTAGTTTTAGTTGATACAGCAGGGCGTGACGGATTGAATAAAGATTTAATTAAACAAATTGAAAAAATTGATAAAACGGTCAAAGCTGATTATAGACTTCTCGTAATGAGTGCTGATGTTGGTCAGGTGGCTCAATCGCAAGTTGAAAAATTCAAGGAAGCTTTGAATATAGATGGTGTTGTAATTACAAAAATGGATGGAACATCAAAAGCAGGTGGAGCATTAACAGCATGTTCTCAAACAGGAGCGCCAGTTTATTTTATTGGTACAGGAGAATTTGTTCATGACATTGAATTGTTTGATCCTGAGGGTTTTATTAATCGTCTTTTGGGTATGGGAGATTTGTCTAGTTTAATTGAAAAAGTAAAATCAATGAGTGATGAGAGTCAAACTAAAAGAACTGCTGAAAGATTAGAAGAAGGTAAATTTACTTTATTAGATGTTTATTCTCAATTAGAACAGATGAATTCTATGGGGTCGATGGATAAAATATTATCTATGATTCCGGGCGTAGGAAATGCAATTAACAAGATTCCTAAATCTGAATTAGAAAAACAGGAAAAGAAAATGGTTCGTTGGAAATCAGCAATAAATTCTATGACTGAGGAAGAAATTGAAAATCCTGAGATTTTAGAGAAGCAAAGTTCTAGAATCGCTAGAGTTGCTAAGGGTAGTGGAACGACAACAACTGAAATAAGAATGCTTTTAAAACAATATAAACTTTTGAAAGATATGTTATATAGTTCGAGTGCAGACAAATTAGCAAGTGGACAAATTGATAAAAAAATGATGCAAAAAATTGCAAAACAAATGAAAGGAAAGGTTAAATTCTAATGGAAATGATTTCACAAGGAGCGGAAGCAAAAATATATTTGGAAGATGGAATTGTTGTTAAAGAAAGAATTTCTAAGGGATATAGACATCCTATAATTGATAAACAAATAAGAATTAGAAGAACTAGACAAGAAGGAAAAATATTGTATAAAGCTAAATTGTTTGGAGTAAATGTTCCAGCAGTTTTAAACTTAGATAAACACAATATTCCAAAAGATGATTTTTTATTAAAAATGGAATATATTTCTGGAGATAAACTCTCTGAAAAATTAAATGAATATTCTAAAGAAAAACAACATGAAGTTATGAAAAAATTGGGTAAACAAGTATTTATTTTACATTTAAATGATATTATTCATGGAGATTTGACAACATCAAATACAATTTTAAAAGATTCAGAAATTTTTATTATTGATTTTGGTCTTGGTTTTTTTTCTACCAAAATAGAAGATAGAGCAGTTGATTTACATTTGATAAAGCAGGCCTTAGAAGCAAAACATTATATGAATTTTGATGAACTTTTTAATGCGTTTTTAGAAGGATATAATTCTAATGATGATAAAAGTGGTATGAGAGATAAGGTTCTTGATCAATTGAGAAAAGTTGAAACCAGAGGAAGATATAAAGACAAATATTAACGTTACCTTTTTATAGTTCTTTATTTTTTGATTATTATGGCTGTAAAGAAGAATGATTCTGTCGAGAATAATTTAGATAAAGACTATGTTCCGGATGACGTGTCTTCAAAGATTAAAGATTCTGGAAAAAAAATAATTAAGGAAGAAACCGATAAAGCAAAAAAGGATATAGAGAAATTTGCTGAAGAAATAAAGAAAAAATACAAATATGTAAATGCGATTTCTATTGCTCCTGCTCAAGCTTCTAAAATTATAGAAGAGGAATTCGAAATAAAGGAAGAATTTACAAAAAAGGGTTTAATTCATTTGGTAGTTGTAATTCCAGAAAATAAATTCAAAGATTTGGGCAAATTTAAAAATGAAGTTATTTCTATTGCTTCAAAAATAAATGAGAAACTTTGGATTAATATTTTAACGCCAATTGACTTTTGGAATTTTGGTTTGGATTCTAAGTTCGAATTGTTTGAAGCTTTAGCTATGAGTTATCCAGTTTATGATAAAAATGGATTTTTGGCTTCTGTAAGGGTTGCTCAAATACATAAAAGTTTGGTTTTAAGAAAATTTGAAAAATATGTTACAACCTATGCTATTGGTGGAAGTTTTGTTCGTGGTGAAGCTGTGAAATCAAGTGATGTAGATGTTTTTGTAATTATTGATGATACTGATGTTAAACGAATGGGTAGAATCGAATTGTTGGAAAAGTTAAGAGGAATTATTTTGTCGTATATTGGAGAAGCCATCGCGGTTGGTGGAGCAAAAATTGATTTGAATGTTCAAGTCTATTTATTGACTGATTTCTGGGAAAGCGTTAAAGACGCGCATCCGATTATGTTTACATTTATTCGAGATGGTATACCATTATATGATCGTGGAGCATTTCTTCCTTGGAAAAGTTTGTTAAAATCTGGAAGAATTAAACCTTCGCCAGAAGCTATTGATACTTTTATGTCTGCTGGAGATAAAGAAAAATTGAAAGAGACAATAGATAGAAAATTGTTAGATATTATTATTCACGATTTATATTGGACCACATTAACTCCAACGCAAGGATTACTTATGCTTTATGGTGCTGCTCCTCAAGGTCCAAGAGATACTGTTAAATCATTAAAAGAAATATTTGTTGAAAAGGAAAAATTATTAGAAGAAAAATATGCAGATACGTTAGAAGAAATTGCAATAAAATATTATAAGGGATTTGAACATGGTAAAGTAAAAGCTAATGAGGTTGATGGAAAGTTAGTCGATAAATTAACAAAAGATGCTTTGGCTTATATTGAACGACTAAAAGAATTAAGATTACAAATTGAAAAGAAAAACCAGGAAAAAGGTATTTCTCAAGTATATAATGATTTGTTTGGAATGTTGTTTGCATTATTTAATAAACAAGAAGAAGATATTGTAATAAAGGAATTTGATAAATTGTATATTAAAACTGGAAAATTTCCCAAGAAATATTTGGATTCAATAAAAACTGTTGCTAAAATATATGAAGATTTTATTGAATATAATAAATTAGTTTCTGATAAAATCGACAAAGAAAAGGGATTAAAATTTACGAAAGAAATCGAAAAGGCGAGAAGTCTAGGTGGTGAGGTTATTAATGCTTTAGTTGAATATGGTCAAAGATGTGATTTCTTGTCAATGGACAGAAGTAGATTTAGAATAAATAATCAAAAATTTAATGAAGATATTTTCTTTTTGAAAGACACTTTTGTTGTAGATAAAAAAGGAGTGAAGAAAATAGTCTCAGGAGAAATTGTTGATTCAACTAGTCAAGAATTAGAAAAACAAACATTGGAACAAAAAGATAAAGAAAATAAAATTAATTATAAAGATTTAGAGATATTGAAGAAAGAATTTGGAGATTTTGAGTTAGAATATTAATTCGGGAAATTTTTTATTATTTTTTCTAATTTTTCTGTTAAATTTTTTAGTGTTTCTATAGAAACGAAGATATATTTTTCATTTTTTAATAAAAGGATTTTTTCATTTTTCTGATATTGAATAGGCGATTTCTTTTGTGTCCTTTTTAGTTCAATTATTTGAATTAATGTATTATAATCTTGTTCTGTTAATGTATTTTTTTTTATTTGTTTTTTGAGGGTTTCTAATCTTTCATTTGCTTTATTTGAAAGATATACATTATATTTTATTTTTGTATAAATTAGAAATGCGTTTATTACGTGAGTTGCTGTTGTTGCAAGTTCATTGATTATTGCGATTAAAAATCGTTTTTCTTCATAGTTTGAGAAATTCTCAACTAATCTTTTTGAAACTGCAATGTGATATTTTGACCACATTAATTGTTCGTCCCACATTTCTGTCATGTATCTATATTGTTGGTTTTGTTTTTATTAATTGTTGTAATTTTGTGAACGTTAGATTTTTATAATAAATTCTGCTTGATAAGAGATGGTAGAAATGAATTTTAGTGAAATAGAAAAAAAATGGCAAGATAGATGGGAAAAAAATAAAATATTTTCTCCTACAGAAGATGTTTCTAAAAAAAAATATTATACATTAGAGATGTTCTCGTATCCTTCTGCTGCGGGGTTGCACATAGGCCATGCTTTTAATTATACAATTGGGGACGTTGTTGCTAGATTTAAATTAATGCAAGGATATAATGTTTTACACCCTGTTGGTTATGATTCTTTGGGTTTACCAGCCGAAAATGCTGCAATAAAAGAAGGTATACATCCAGAAGATTATACAAAAAGATCAATTGCTAACTTTATGAAACAACAAAAAATGTTGGGGCTTACATATGATTGGAATAGATGTATTAGTACGTCAGATCCTGAATATTATCGTTGGGATCAGTGGATTTTTTTAAAAATGTTTGAAAA
>Ga0172378_10000854_pt1 | contig 27587 bp, 18 predicted proteins | sample GrowelOW332metaG_FD_119755 | JGI IMG/M metagenome (GOLD analysis project Ga0172378, IMG submission 119755) | Groundwater microbial communities from an aquifer near a municipal landfill in Southern Ontario, Canada - Pumphouse #3_1 metaG | ecosystem: Environmental > Aquatic > Deep subsurface >...
CTCATGATTCCATCTCTGAAGCTTTATTGCTTACCTATAACACTGAAACTACTGTAACTTACGATAACTATAAGCGTTCCACCGTTTACAAATTCACTGCTCCTGAAACCAAAGCCTATTCTATTGGTGCAGTTGCTCATAATCTATACGGAAGCTTCGAGGTTTACAGCGAGGATGATTTAAAGACTAAGATCACTTCTTTATCTGTCTCTTCTACTGGTACTAAATCTGGTATTTTATCAGCCACCAAAGACAAAAAGTATTACATCCTTGCTTCCACTAATGATGCTCCAACTGCTGAAAAATACGTTACGCTTAAGATTGTCGATGCCCCTGCCGGTGTAACGGAAGGTTTGCCGATTACCTTAACTAACGGTGTCGAAACAACTACTGTCGATTATGGTATGAACTTTACTTACTTCACTATGGATGTTGAAGCTGGAACTTATCACTTCCTCTTATCTGGAGGATCAACTTATTATGCTAAACAGTTCACTATCACTAGTGCGACTGGTGATGTTCTGTTAGCAACTAAAGTTGAAGAAGGGGACAGCCAATATGATGGTTACGGCGGATCTGAAACTTATTACGGAACCGAATTAACTGCAGATGTCGTTTTTACTACTGCACAGACAATTAAAATCAAAGCTGGTTATGGCGAAAAACGTGGAACCACTTCTTTCAAGATCAAAGCCAACAAGCTGCTACCTGGTGACACTGTAGCCAATGCATTAACTACATTTGATCCTGCTCTGAACACTGCTCAGTCTTTCACGGAAACCACAACTGGTCACTACTATAAATTCACAGCCTTAGTCACTGATTACCATATCTTCACCATTGCTGGAGAAAGCCCGAAGATTACTATTATGGATTCCACTGGAAAGACTAAGTTAGGTACTACTTCTTCAACTACGACTATCAAGTTGACCAAAGACACTGCCTATGTTCTTCTCTTAGCCGGAAATGGGGCTGTTACTGTTACCTTAACTCATACCAATGTCGTTCCTCCGGATGGAAAGGGACGTGATACCGCTTATGTCTTTACTCCTGGTGCTGATGGTTATATGACAATCGATCCTACCGCCATCAACGGATCCGATATCTGGTTCAAATTGCCTACTTTAACTGCTAAAACCTCTTATAAGATTTGGAGTAATAATGACAAAGAAAACGATACTAAGATAAAAGGTTTATACATCAACGACAGTACTGAGAGCGTCTCTTCTTCATACAATGATGACGATAGGAACGCACATACTGACACTCAATCTAGATTTGATTTCTATGTCGAAGTCACCATTCCGGAAGGCACTGCTGCTGATGCGGTTTTCTATATGAGTGTCAAGATTGAAAATGAGGCTTGCAATCTTAAACTCGGTCTTCTCGCTCTTGCCGCTTAGTAAATAAGAATTAGAAACGTATAAAAGGATAAGAACCGGTAAAACGGTTCTTATCTTTTTGAAAGAAGGATTTATGAATAAACATAACATTTCCGGTTTGTTAGCAATTGTCTGTTTTTTAGCTCTCACAAGTTGCACAATAGAGCCGTCTTCTTCAAGTGATTCTGAAAAAGGTTCTTCTACTGGAGAACTTTCTACTGCCGAATCAAGCTCCTCAATTTCCGATAGCTCTTTTTTAAGCACTTCAATTGATGAAGATGATCTCGGTGATACCATCACATATGCTGAAGCCATTTCTATTTTGGATACCTCAAAAGACATTGAGGCTGCTAATGCTTCCATTGAAAAGAAAACCTCAACAGCCACCAAGGCAAGTGTAGAAACCACTGAGACTATGACTAAAACCATCTGCAGTGATTCTTCAAGTCAGGCTGAGGGAACAGTAACCAGTATTGACAAGCAGAATTCGGCACAGGTTTCTGACACCATCAAAGAAAGAACAAAAGTCATAGCTGATCGAATAAAAGATAACAATGGCTCAATCAATTCCTTCAATATGCTTTATTATGTCAAAAATTATGATAAAAACCTTCTTGGAAGTTCTGACTACTCCGATCAGTCAAACCGGATATATGTTTTGAAAAAGTCCGAAGCTGAATCATCTGGGCTGCCCTCATCATCCTTTATTCTTAATACAGATGTTCCGGCTGCTTTGACCTATCAAGGGGCTGCTTCTTTAAGCTCTTTTATTTCCACTAATGTCATTAACAATGCCTATGCACAGCAAAGCAAAGCCACTACTATGAAAGTTGAATCCTTAAACAACCAATATCGCATTTCCAGTTCTTTTACTTATGAAATCGATGGTGATTTGAATGATACACTGACGTATACTTTTTCAATCAGTTTTGTAATCAAAAAAATTGATTATTCTTTACTCTCTTATGAAACCAAATACAGCTGCTCGGATGCTTCTAAGACTGATAAAGACGATGTTTATTTCTCCGAATCCAAAGAAGCCATGGAAATCACTTATGGTGAAAAGTCTGAAGCCACTAAGGAAGCCATCAACCCTAAAGATTATTTCTTAAAAGTAATCAAAGAAATTGAATTCCTTAATAGCAGCCGTCAACCAGAGGATAGTTCTAAATTCCCTATTGACAGTACTTTCCTCTTCGCTAAACCGAAAGTATATGAGCCAAGCACGGCTTTAGATATTAATGAAAATACGTTAGGAAGAATTTCTTCATCAAATTCTAATGTCATCAAATTAACAGACGATGGTTATTTTGAATTAGTAAATGACGGTACCACTGAGTTGACATTTTCTTATTATGGGACAAACGGCGATGGTGTCTTAGAAGAGAACACTATTACTAAAAACGTCACTGTTGTTTTGCCTAAACCCACCGAGATCAAGATTCTTAGCAATGCCAATATAACCAAAAACACCTTACGCAAAGGTAAAACTTACAATGTCAGTCTTTTTGTTGGCCCTTCTTCAAGAGCTGATCAACGGGTGAAAGTCGAAAGTGATAACACTACTGTTCTAAAAGCAACCACTGGAGAAAATAATCAAGACATGATTTTATCTCCTTTAACCGAAGGACAAGCCACCGTGACCATTACTTCAGTAGCTGACCCAACTATTAAAACGACTGTTACCTATACCGTTGCAGGTGCTTCCTTAACGACTGAAGAAACCTTAAAGGCTGTTCAAAATAAAGCCTTCAAATACACAAACACCATATATGAATATTCCATTAAGCTAGCGTTTTCTAATGACGGAACAGGAACTATTACTCAAACAAGTAATAATAAAGACTATCCTTTTAGTTTCTCATTCACCACTAGTGGAAATAAAGTGATTCTTTCTGATATTTCAGATGATACTTTAAGCGATTACGAGAATGGCGTTGTCTCTGATGATGGCAAGACCATTACTTTTGAGGTAAATTACAGTGATCGTGAATTCGTATTACAAGCTTAGCCTTATTGGGTTGTCTCTTTTGTTTCTAGGAGGTTGCTCAACTAACAATAGTTCAACATCTTTACCTTCCTCAAATGAATCTACTGCTCTTACTAATCTTTCATCTAGTTCCCTTTCTGATTCTTCAACTTCTTTTTCACAAGTCGATTCAATTAAAGAATATATCCATCAGCTGCAGAAATTGACTGACCATCCAAATGAGACAACGGTCAGGATGACTAATTCCTATAACTACAAAACCGATGGTGATCCTTTAACTATTTCCGGCACTGATGATTTTTCCATCAAAAGATATTCCTCTAAAGAAACCGGAATCACCATTAGAAAAGGAACCGTACTTCTTTCCAGCACAAGCAAATATGAAATGCAAACTTTTCATGATAAGAATTTGTTCTATAAATTAACCGCTTATGAGGACAATTCTGATAGTAATGTCAAAGAAGAAATAAAGTATACAGGCGATGAAGAAGCCAACTTATCAATCAACTACTCCTACTCAGTTATCAAAAATCTTCAATATCTTTCTTCCATAATTGAAAATAATAGTGATAGCCAAAAAGGTGCTTTTTCTTTGTCGCCTATCAAAGAAGGGTTAAATACCATCTCTTATTCCATTACACAATACAAAGATTCGGTAATAGAACTGTTCATCAATCATGAAGACACCTTTACAGTAAAGGATTCCGTTATTGTTTCTAGTACTTCGAATTATGAATATGATGCTTATGCCGGTGGAGAAAAGACAAACTGGCAGACGGTAGTTACTAAATCAAATTACACTCATGGAGAATATGAGGTCTTTACCGGTACTTTATTTAATCCCAAAGATTTTGAGACTTCCAAATAGTGTTTCAAGCTGAAATATAAATGAGTTCCTATGCTTTTTATTTTTACGGGGGCATATAATGAAAAAACAAAGTTGTTACTATTTGTATCACTTCTCTCTTTAACGGGTTGTGAGGAGACCACTACCTCAAATGAGTCTTCATTCAGAATCACCGAATCTACTCAAAACACTAAAAGAGAATTATCAGTCGAAGCTGATAGTGGAATTACTTATTCAACTATTCAGAGTTCTTATAAAGCAGAAGAAACAGTTTCTTTCAAAATCAGTTCTAAATCCGTTGAGGGAAAGACAGTCGAAGTAAAACTAAATGGTGAAAAACTATCACCTGTCAATGACACCTATTCTTTCATTATGCCTGACCAAGCTTCTCTTCTTACAATGAAAACAATTAATCTTTTTTATCAAATCTCTGTCGGTCAGCATGATCAGGTTTCATTGACAATAAAAGGCAACAAAAAAGAAGCTGCTTTTGGTGAGATGATTTCATTCACTGCAATTGCCGATGATGGCTATCTCTTAGATAAAGTATCCTATCAGTATAATTCCTTTTCACAAACCTGTGATTTAATGGGTGACCACTATGAATTGACAATGCCTTCAGCAGATATAACTCTCTTCGCTACTGTAAAAGATTCACATCAAATTAATATTAATTCAGAATACTGCCCGGTACAGATTATCGATCCTAAAGCCACTATTTTGCCAATCAAAAAATAAGTTTTACCGTAGCAAACAGTTCTTCAGACGGCTCTCGAAGTTTTGAAAGCGTAAAAGTTTTAGATTCTAAAAGCGAAGAAATATCAACTGTTTTAAACAATCAAGAATACAGTTTTACCATGCCAGATGATTCAGTCACTATTAAAGTTATGACTTTTAAAAATTATAAATTCTTGGTTGCCAATCCGGATTCAAACATTGAGCTAACTATTCAAAATCAAAAGACTTATTACTCAGTAAAAGAAAATATTAATTTTTCATTTACTGTCCATGAAGGATATGAATTAGATCAGTTTGCCTTAAAAGCCGGTGATAGCGATGTGATTTACTCAAAACAAAATAATATCTATTCCTTTGTCATGCCAGAAAGTGATGTCACATTGACCTTAATATCCAAGGCAAAACCAGAGGATTCAGACCCTTGGAAAGCACAGACAGTTTATCAATCTGAAATCATCAGCGCCAGTTATGATTATCAAATTCAGATTACCTTATCCTTTACCGGTAAAAAGACACTGACTTGGAAAGTCGATTACTGGGATTATGAGGATGACTGGATAAATGAAGGTGTTTTCCGGGAAATTACCGTTCCTGTTTCCTACACCTATGATAGTTCCGCTAAAATTGTAGCCTTCCAATCCACGGCCCAAACCAGTCAGCTGGAAAACTGTACTGTCAAAGTCTTGGATAAAACCCCAAATGCTCTCCCACAAAAAATGGCCTTTTAAGAAAACCATGGTTCCGATGATCGAATGAATTTTAAAAATGTTGAGTTGACCATCAAAAAATGAGGATAATTAAAATAAAAAATAAAACAATTACATTATTAGCAGTCTTAGCCATGATGAGTTCAGGATTATTTGTTTCCTGCGGAAACCAAACCTCTGCTTCAGTATCTGCTTCTGATTCTACTACTATCGTTAATCAATCCTATATCGGTCAAGGCGCTCCAAACGATTCTTTAGGAAACAATGGTGATTCTTATAAAGATTTACTTACTAATGAAACATATACGAAAGTAGATGGTCATTGGGTAAAAAACGATTCTAAACATGAATATACCGGTGTTGGCAAACCCGATAATGAAATGGGTAAAGATGGTGATACCTACATCGACACTTCTACCGGAGATGAATATCAAAAGCAGAATGGGTATTGGGTGAAAGTAAAAGAGGGAGACACGGCTGAAAAATACACCGTCTCCTTTGATTTAAATGGCGGTCAATTAGCTGATGGCTCAATTTCATTACCATCTCAGAAAGTTGAAAGAGGAGAATGGGCCAAAGAGCCTTCTCAGGAGCCAACTAAAAAGAATTCTACTTTCTTAGGCTGGTTTTCTGGTAGCAGCGATACTAAATGGGTATTTACCAGTCCGATTTACGGTGACCTATTGTTAAAAGCCCATTATTCAGTGAATGAAGCCGATAAAGTCACCATCTACGTAGATCCCAATAATGGTCAAAGCAAATATTCAGTTGACACTTATGTTGGCGAATACTTGCATTTAGACGTTCCCTTTAAGAGCGGATTCAATTTTATCGGGTGGTTTTTAAACAACGTAGATGAGAAATTCTCAGGTGTTGTCTCTGAAGACATGAACCAGGCCACCTTATATGCCCACTATGAAAAAACTAAATTCAATGTGACTTACAAAATAGAAGACAACGGTGAAGCTACTATTACCGGAATCAGAGATATTGAAACCACCTCTATTGCCATTCCGGAATCCATTTCCGGTCATCAAGTAACCACCATTGGTGAAACTGCCTTTCAAACTCTTTCAAATCTAGTTTCAGTAGTTTTACCAAAAACAATTAAAGTCATCAACTCCAAGGCTTTCAATGGATCACGAGCTTTACAATCGGTGACTGTATCCGATGATAGCCTTAATTTCAAATCAGTAGATGGTGTCCTTTATGATAAATCAATGTAAACCTTACTTTTAGTCCCTGCCAAAAATTGCACTTCCTTTAAGTGCCCAAATACATTGAAAAAGATTGGCGATTATGCCTGCTATTATCATAATGATGGAGGAATTGCTACAATCGATTTTAACGAAGGCCTTGAAGAAATCGGAGATTATGCCTTTGCTAGTAATATTGCTTTAACTACTTTGAAATTTCCTTCTTCTCTTAAGAAAATAGGTAACAATGCTTTTTCTTGTTATACCGAAGGAAACATTCAAAGCGTAACCTTCAATGAAGGACTTAAGATTATTGGTGACTATGCTTTTACAGGAGCTTATTTCAAAGATACACTTACTCTTCCTACTACTGTAACAACTATTGGTGCCTATTGCTTTGCCAATTGCACTGCTATTACTAAGTTTGTGTTTCCTAAGTCCTTAACATCATTAGGAAGCAACGCCTTTGCAGGTGCTACCGGGATTCTTTCAATTGATTTAGATGAAGGCAATACTACTTTTGCCTTAAAGGACGATATTCTTTACACCAAGGACATGAAAACAGTCGTTATGTGTCCTTCTGGTCGAACGGAGCCAGTCATTATTCCGGAAGGAACGACGAAGATTGGCGACTATGCTTTCTATATGGTCGATGAATGCCAAAAATACACTCTTCCCTCTACTTTAACTGCTATTGGTCATGATGCTTTTGCCTTATGCTACGGCTTAAGAAGCTTCACAATTCCGGATAGTGTTCTTACTATCGGAAGCAACTGTTTTGACCGAGATGAGAAGATGGCTTCTATTGTCTTTGGAAAAGGAATCAAGACCATTCCTGAATATGCCTTTGCTGAATGCTCCAGTTTAACCGCTATTGAAATACCTAGCAACATCGAGCACATTGAAAAAGAAGCTTTCTCTGGCTGCTCCAGCCTTTCTTCTCTTACTTTCAATGAAGGCTTGAAAGATATTGGTGATGGAGCTTTCTACTTCTATAATTCCTCCTCTGACGAAGATGTCTCCGTTGGAACAAAAGCTAAGCTTACAAGCTTAGTATTACCGGATAGTCTTACTACCTTAGGGAAGAATTGTTTTGCTAGTCAGGATGCCTTAACTGATGTGACATTTGGATCCGGTTTAACTAATATTGGTGTTTCTGCTTTTGCCGATTGCCCTCTCACTTCCTTATCTTTGTCCGCTTCTAACAAGAAACTGAGTGTTGAAAACAACATACTCTATGATTATTCAAAAACCAAAGCCATTTTCTCTTTACCGAATTTACAAGGATCTCTAAATTTACCGTCCACCTTAACTGAAATTGAGCCATAGGCTTTCTATAATCAAAAGAAACTGAGTGCTGTTTCTTTCCCTGATTCCTTGGTCAGCATTAAAGAAGGGGCTTTCTATAATCTCTTCAGCAGTCAAGGAAAAGGAACTATAGCCTTAGGAAGTAAATTGAAAGAAATAGGAGCCGGAGCTTTTAGTAGTACTGGCGCTAACACTATTACTTTCGGAAATAATCTCGAGACCATTGGAGAAGGAGCCTTTACTTGGTCGAATGTAACTTCCTTGGTTTTACCTGACACTTTAAAAACAATCGGAGATTCAGCTTTCTCTCTCAATACCAGCCTTGTTAGTTTAACCTTGGGTGTAGGGCTTGTTACTTTAGACGAAAACGCCTTCTACAATTGCCAGAAACTGACTGGTCAGATATCATTAGGATCTAATTTTGCCAACTACCTTCCGGGATCCTTTGCAAACTGTATTAAGATTGAAGACTTCCAAGTAGATACAAATAATAAATCTTTTGTCAGCAAAGACGGTCTCTTATTAAGCCATGATCAGAAAGAAGTCTTTGCCTATGCCTCAAGTCACAAGAACAACGGCACCGTCGTGTCTTCCTTAACCTTACCTGATACTGTAACAACCATCAAGAAGAGAGGCTTAGACGGGGCTGTCTATTTAACCTCACTTACTCTTTCATCCTCTTTAACCACGATTGAAGAGGAAGCCTTTGCTAACACAAATGGCGTAAAGACTCTCAACATTCCTACTAGTGTCTCTTTTGTCGGCAAAAATGCTTTCAAGTATTTCACTAGCAGTCAGACCGTCCATTTCAATTGCACTGAGGATTTCGCAAGAATGAATTTTTAAAAGTATTTTGATAATGGCGGAAATGTCAAGTTCACCTATGAGGAAAGCAAATAATGAAGAGAAAGTCACTTTTGCTAATCTCCGTATTGCTTCTCACTAGCTGCGGAGAAAAAATATCTAGCTTAGATTCTCACTCCGTTCCGGCTGTAAGCCACCTAGTGACTTTCTATCTTAATTCCTCTTCAGACGATCAAAAGGTGTTTACCATTCAAGTAATCAACGAAGGTCAGAAGCTTCTTGACCCATGAACACCAATATTAAAAGAAAAAGTATTTTCTGGATGGTTCACTGATAAAGAAGCAACAATCACTTATACTTTAGGATTCAATATTGAGATTTCATCTTCCTTTTCTCTCTATGCGAAATGGACTCCTTATGAAGACCTGAGCGAAAAAGAAAAAGTTTCCTGCCTTTTAGATACTTTAAGAAGCATCTCAGGAACCGTTGTCTCCTGTTCTTCAGTCATTGAAGGAAAAGAAACCTATGCTGTTGCTCCCAACAATCCGATAGAATATTACGTTAAAAAAGACAGTCAAAGATATCAGGACCTAACTCAGTCTGATTACTATAATGAAAGTAAAGAACAAGTTGCTACCAGTCAATACTTCTATGATAAACAGCATTTCTATAATATCTATAATGATATAGGAAACAAAGGAACCAATTCCTATAAAGTCACATCCAATTACCAGGAAACCAAAAAAGAAAATTTCTTAAATGTTGGTTTTGATAATCAATTCGGTTACTTGCTACGTTACTACAGAGATGTCGTTCTAGGTGACGATTATCAGAAGAAATATATCGCTACCCTTTCCGCTAATCCCACTGAAATTGATGCTAAAACACTGGACCACTATTCATTTTCGTTCGACTTACAGGAAGAATTTGAATCAGATCAGGTAGGAACTGTGGATTTAGTCTATCAGTTAACCTTTGGATTAGTATTCTTGAATGGATTTATATCTCGTTCAATTTATACCTATAACTATGCTATGGCCATTCAAGGTGAATCACAAGACGTCATTACCGAAACAACAACGACCTCTTATCAAATAGGTTATCCCTACAGTGAATTCACTGGTGTGAGATTTAATCCTGACGATTACACTGAAAAGAAGAACTAATGCAAGCTTAAATCTGATAAGCTTAAGACCTTTTAGGCTTTAAGCTCATCGGTTTTTACTTACTATCACTACTTGATTATTGACTTCATTTCCTATATATTAGATAAGCTTATTTGGCCCGATCGACAAGCGGCTTAAGTCTTAGCCCTCTCAAGGCTACATTCGCGGGTCCGAATCCCGCTCGGGTCACCAATTGAACAATTGCTCTCTTCAACTGAAGAGAGTTTTTTTATTCTAAATATGATGGTTAGACACACTGCAAATACAAAACATTTTACAAAAAACTTATCAAAGAACAGTTTTGCTTATTAACAAAAATCGCCTTTGCAATGAAGCAAAGGCGAGTGCTAATAAACTAATCTAGTTTCTACTTGTATTCAATGGAGAAGATTTCAAGAGTCCCCGTAAATTTAGGTGTCTTGCAGAAAACAACTAACAAATACAAATCAGCTAGATGGTCACCAGCTAAATCACCAAGCTCTACTTCAAAAGTCTGCTTTTCACCGGTTGCGACAATTGAGCCTTCTGTGGATCCAAAGCCTTGAGCTTTGAAAAGGAATTCAATATCCTTAGGTCCTTTGAAGGTAAAGACAATTTTAGTGGTGTTGGAAGCTAATTTGGATCCTTCTACGCCGTGTTGGGCATTTTCGCCCCACCAAGCATCAGGAACATCAGTAAAGGTAATCTTAGAAGAAGTAGCATCCTCAACAACCGTGGTTCCTTCCGGACGCCATTTAGTATCATAAGCGTCATCTCCGTTTTCGTAGAAAGCATAACTATGAATTGTAATAGAACCTGTTGAACCAGCAGTCATACAGAACATTAAGAGATTGCATTATTCTTTCTTCTGATCTTTGGTTCTATTGATGAGATTAATAACGGCATACTGTTTTTCACCGGTAGCCTTAACTTCTACCTTTTCATAGTTTGATTGATCAAGTCCTTCTAGTTTGAATTGGTAGGTTTGATCTTTTGTTCCAGTGAAATTGATTCGTAAGGCTGTCATCTTGGTCTTATCTGAGAAATCATAGACACGAGCATTGTCTTCCCACCAATTATTAGGAATAGCGGAGTAGCTAATGACATTGTCAGTGTCATTCTTAGTGGCCGTCATTCCATTTGCAGTCCAGGTAGTATTGTCATTAGCTTGTAATTTCAATGCCAGGTTCTTTACTTCAATGCTACAGGCTCCGATATTGCCAGTATCTTCTTTATTAAACTGAATGGAAGCTTTATAGTAATTGTCTTTAGTTAATGGCAAAGTTTTTTCATAGACATTGTCTCCAACCTGAAGATTATAGGCACTGCCATCTAATTTAATAGTCCCGGCAACATCAGAATGAATAGTATAAGAAAGCTTATAGATTCCAAATTCCTTGACCTTCAAACTCCTAAAGAATAACTGTGTCGCATACCAAGGAGCGCTCTTTTTCTGATCAGAAGTAAATTTAAATCCAGTGTCACTTAGTCTTTCACGGGTGACCATAACGCTTTGCTCATTCCAAAGCAAACAAACAGTAGGATCATTAAGCTGCCATTCTTCTCCATATTCAACAGATTGGATAGCAAAGTTATCAGTACCAGTTGGTAAAGCTTTGACTAAAAAGAAAGCTTTAAACTTTTTAATATTACCACTAGCATCCACTGCCTTAAACATCACATAGTATTCACCAGCTGTAGTTAAAACGTTGTCTTTATCAACTATAGGAACATTTGATTCTTCGCTGACTATGGAAAGAGTGGGGTTATTGTCCCTCGTATCACTGACGGTGACACTCTTCATAACATCTAAGGTATCACCTGTGAAATAGGTCTTAGTACTGTTCAATTTAATGACTGGTGAAATGACATCTTCCGTTGCACTTTGAACGAAGGAAAAATTAGAAATGGTCGCTTTAAAAGCACCTATGTTCTTCTGTGGCTGCTGGACTGTAAGATGAGCGCCAAAGACAATGGTCAAATCAGCATAGTTGCCTTCAAAAATGTTCTTTTCCAGAACAATATGATTATCTCCGGCTTTAATTTCAAAGCCGATTGGATCAATGAAATTAGAAGCCACCTGAATGACTCCAGTGACATTTGATTTGAGATCAAAAGATAAGGTATAGTTGCCACCAATTTTGGTTCTGATAGAACGGGCAAAGACCTGAGTAGCTGTCCAATCATCAGTCTCAGCATTTTGCTTGGAATCAATATCTAACTTACCATCTGCAAAACTATAGGTAGTTCCTTCGTTTGCAGCATAAACAACACCAACTGAAGTATCTTCAGTAATATCAGACAAGGAGTTACCTTTCTTAAAAGAAGCCAAATTGAAATTGTCTTTGACAGAAATGGCCGCTTTTACTTCAAACCCCCCCCAGTCCTTAATTGCTATATTTCCAGCGGCATCCGTAACTTTGAAACGGACTTTGTATTTTCCAGGAGCTGCTGTTATCTTCTTATCAGCATCTACGCTCGGTAAAATAGAATTTTCCGTATCAACAACGGCTGTGCAGGCTTTGGAGCTATTGTTTCGATAAGTCATATATTCCAATGGCTTAAAAACTTCACCCACATAGAAGTATTCTTTAGACTTCAAAGAGATGGTTGGAGGAATCGTATCATTTGCTAATGCATCCGCTTCTTTTAAAGAGACGTTGTCAAAAAAGACATCAGTAGCAGCACTTGTAGCACCATTAGACATGGTTCCTAATTCAATTAATAAAGAAATATTAGTTACATCGGCTTTAGCAACTGTTGAATCAAGAGTGAATGACCATTGGAAATTGGTCTTTTCAGTTGTCAGATCAAAATGCATATTGTCATCGGCTCCAGCTTTAAACCAGGAATCACTAGTCAAAACCTGTCCTACCTGAGCATGAATAGTACGCGCCACTTTAGAATAGGCATCAAAAGAGAAAAAATAGATTTTCTTGTCAGTAAGACTAAGACCATTGTATTCGATCCGTGGACTAGCCTGTCCCCAAGAGACAGTCGTAATGCCAACCTTCATTTCGCCATTGACGATACTAACTTCAGAAGACGCACCCTCAAAATCACTTTTCGTGAAAGGGGCAATTGAAGAAGAGGCGAAATCACCGTTAGTAAGTAATTCTTTCTTTTCTTTAGTACTGCTAGAAGTTCCTTCACTTGCTTTAGAAGAATCAGATTCAGTAGTTGAAGCAATAGGCGAAGAAGTCGTTATCTTAGTAGAATCCTGACCGCAAGAGGCAAGACCCATTGCTAAGGTCGCCAAGCAAATTAACATCGGAGTTTTTTCATGTTATTTATAACTTTTTTAAAAATATTCCCATCCCAAAAAATAAGACTTTTTGTCCTCCTTTTTGCTTAAAAATGAAGATGTAAAGGCTTTCATTTTTCTAGCATGATAGTTGTACTTCCAAATCAAAGAACTTCTTTACCCTTTTTCGTATCATTTCTCTTTTATTTCGTCATCGGTTAAAAAAATATTGAAAAGTAGGTTACTTTTTTTACAAAAAATTGGAAAAGTCATTTGTGTTATAATTGCCTTGGTAAAAAATCAGGAAAGAGGGTACTGACTTTTCATTATGATTAAAACTGCAATCGTAGAAGATGAGGACGAAGCTTTTGAAACGCTTAAGGGCTTTCTTTTAAAATTCGGACAAGAAAACAATTTTCTCTTTAGCATCACCCACTATAAAGAGGGTCTTTCTTTTTTAGATGAAAACAAAAACTTTGATTTGGTATTCATGGACATTGAGATGCCACATATGAATGGCATGGACGTCGCTAAAAAATTACGCGAAAAAGATCATAATGTTCCTCTTATTTTTATAACTAATATGGTTCAGTATGCCATTCAAGGCTATCAGGTTGACGCCATTGACTACGTCTTAAAGCCAATTCAATATGCTCGTTTTGAATCCCTGATGATTAAAACAATGAAGATCGTCGGTTCCAACAAAGATAAAGAAATCATTCTAAAGACCACAGGGGGCGCTAAAAAGGTCTCTTTATCTTCAATTCTCTATGTTGAAATTAAAGATCATTTATTGATCTATCATCTTGAAAATGATGAAGAGGTAGAAGTCTGGGGCACTTTGGCCAGTGCTAAATCTTCGCTTCCAGATGATATGTTCTCCCGTTGCAGCAATTCCATCATCATCAATATTCAGAAAGTAACATCGATAGACAAAGAAAAGGTTTATCTGACTAACCGAAAGATTCCGATTTCTTTCTCCCGCAGTAAAAAGAAAGATGTCCTAAGTAAGTTGAATGATAAGAAGGTTTCTTTGTATTGAACTATCTATACTTAGTTGCCTACTCATCGTTGTTCTTCGTGGAATTTCTTTTGTCTTTCTTTTTATCCGCTAAAGACTTAAAGAAAAGAAAACTATTTCCGGTTAAAGCCATGATTTTAATTGCCCTAAGTCTTTTAATCGTCTTCCTCTTATCTTATTTTTATTATTTTGCTCCTGAAAGCCAGCAATCATATTGGCTGTTAATCTCCGTTTTTCTTTTTTATGTTCTAGACGCAGTAGCCATGGTCAACTTATACGAAACCAGCATTGCCTATGCCTGTTTCTCTGAAAGTGCGTTAGGCTTAACTCATTTCCTAGCTAGACAAATAGGAAGCCTTATCGTCATTTCCTTAAACAATGCCTTTTCCACCATCAACGAATATTACAACATGCTGATTGAATTAGCTTCTTTTGGAATCGTTATGGCCTTTACGCAACGGTTCTTTATTTCCCGTTACCAAGAGAAAATCGATAAAATTGGTTTAAAAGACTTATTATTCTTCAGTATCTTCTTCTCCCTTGTGTCTTTAGCAATGGAAGCCATGGAAATCTACATTCAAGTAACCACCACCTCCTACATCATGATGCTCATCATCTGTGAAGTCTTCTATGGTTTAATGATGTTCTTGATTTACTATTCCTTACTTAATCAAGGCGAATCCGAAGCTGAAATAGCAGTAATCAAGCAGATTTGGGTGGAAGATCGAAAGCACTATGAGATTCAAAAAGAAAACATGGAAATGATCAATATCAAAGTCCATGATTTGAAGCATCAGATTGAAGATATCAAAACAACCGGCGTTGTGAATGACAAAATCGTCAATCAATTAGAAGAATCAGCTGATATTTATCAGTCCATCGTCCAAACCGGGAACGAAGTCCTGGATGTCATTCTCTCCTCCGTATCCTTACGTTGCCAGAAAAACAAAATCGTACTGACTTGTATGACTGATGGAAAAGCCATTTCCTTTATGGATACACAGGATATCTATTCCCTCTTTGGCAATATGCTTGATAATGCTCTTGATTATGAAAGCAAGATAACTGATTCATCTAAACGTTTCATATCTTTGACCATCAAAGCCATTAACAATAAAGTCTTCATTCACTGCGAGAATTTCTTTTTGGAAGAGAACTATAATGCCAATGATTTTCTCAAGACTGATAAGCCGGATAAAGAGAACCATGGTTTTGGAACCAAGTCGATGGGCAAGATTGTTGATAAATATAAAGGAACTATAAGTCTTTTCATCGCTGATAAGATGTTTCAGGTTGATTGTGTGATTCCAATCGGTAAAGGCAAAAAAGAATGAAAAAGAAATCATCCAGATTCTATATTTTGTTCTCTATTATCGGAACTATCATAGCTTTTGCAACTTGCCTTGCAATTGTCGGGGCTTCTATCATGCAAAAGAAGTCATTGGACGATTATCCAAAGTATTCCTATCATGAATACATCGACCGCAGTGAAGCCAAAACTTTCAAAGAAGACTCCGGCGCTCAAATTTATGAAGCTGAATCTTTGACACTTTCAGGTTCCGCAGAAGTCGAAGACAATATTCATGCTTCTAACCAGGAAGTAGTAACGGAATTGTTCACTGGATCATCTTTAACTTTAGAAGTAACGGCTTCTTATTCTTTAGAGGCAAAGCTTGTGGTTGCCACCTCCTATGTTTCTCAGACCGGTAAAGCAATCAGCGCCTCTAACTTAATGACCTTATCCGTGAACTCAAACGAAGTAAAGCTTCCTTTGGAAATCAATCCTTCGTTTGATGAATATGATTTCACAGAGAACGCTTTGGCTTTAGTGAGTCTTAATGAAGGAGATAACGAAATCAAGATTACCTCCTTTTCTAACACTTATTCCATTGATTACCTGGTTTTAATTTCTTCGAAAGAAAAGACCACTAAAGAAACATCAATTGGCTATCAAAGCGGTGACTTCAAGAGTCAGGAAAAGAAACAGGTCTTTGAAGCTGAACGACAGCAGAATATTCAAGGAGCCGTCATTGTCGCTGATGAAAAGGCCTCCACGAAATATTCCGTCTTCTTTACAAGTCCGGATGATTCTATATCCTTTTATTTCTCCAGTGATGAGAAAGCCACAACCTCTTTAGCTATCCAAGCTCGGAAGAAGAGCGAATCGAGTAATACTCCGGGTGTGCAAATCACGGTCAATAATGTAGAAATCAACAATCAGCCTTTCTCTTTAATGACATCTTCTTATAGTAGTCTTGACTTTGGAAACATTGATTTGATCAAAGGCAGCAATACCATTACTCTCAAAAACCTAGGTGGTTTCTTCTATCTGGATTCTCTGACTTTGAACAGTGATATTAATCTATCGGCCGCAATTTCCAATGAGCGTTTTGAGGCAGAGGATGCCACTTTAGTCAATGGCTGTTCAATTTCCGGCTCAAATCATGATATAGTCGGCTATAACCTGCCTGGCACCTATGTTGATTTCACTCTCAATACCCTAGAAGCCTGCTATTCCCGTCTAACAATCCGTTTATCATATGTGGGGAAGGAGCTTAATATCTCCAATGTCATCCGATTTACTTTGGATGATGAGTATTTCGAGCCTTTATCCTATACCTTAGTACCAACTGACTATGACAATTTCTTTGATGTCTTAGTCAATAATATTGTCATTGATGAAGGAAAGCACTCCTTGAAAGTCATTTCCAAGACTGGCAATTATGATTTGGATTGTATCACTTTGTTCAATACTAGAATCGATGAAGCCACTACTACTTTGAAAATGGAAGGAGAAGATTTGATTCTCTTAGGCGATGAAGTCAAGAACTATAGCCGTAAAGCCTCCAATAGTCTTTTCATTTCCAATTCCAGTTCCACTTCTTCCATCCTTTTATATGTGTATCTGAAAGAAGCTTACAATTTAAGACTTACCATGGCTTTATCTTATTTAAGTCCGGCTAGCACTAATTCAGCTAACCTCTTTGACATGACCATCAATAATGAAACGATTAAAGAAGAAGGGGTGGAAATATCGACATCCAGTGCCGTTGATCAGTTTAAGGACGTTAATTTTGGAGAAATTGCCTTCAATCAAGGCATGAACATCCTTCGAATCAACAATAAAGGCATCGTTTATCAGCTCGATAATTTAATCTTAACTAGAAGTTGATTACCAAATAAGAAAAAAATGAAAGCCCTTACGAAATATAGAGACTATTTTTTTCACGCCTAAATATAATCAAGTCAAAGAAATAGAAATCATCAGATTCTATTTTTCATCATTATTATGGGAGGACGCAAATAATGAAAAAATCAGGTTTATTCTTAGCTATTGCTTCATTAGTTTTAGTTACTGGATGTGGCGGAACCGGTACTTCCAATACTAGTGGGGATGTTTCCGCTTCTTCTACCTCAGCTACTGCTCAGACAATTAAAATCAAATTGACTGGTGAAGGAACGGTTATGGTTGGAAAAACCACTAACTTAACCGTCACTCTTACCCATGATACGACTAAAGCCGGCTTCGATATTGCCATGGCTGATGACTCTATTGCCACCTGCTCGATTAATTCCGATGGCACAGTTCTGATTACCGGCAAGAAAGTCGGAACCACTAAGTTTACTGCTACTGCTAAAGCTGACACCACTATTTCCGCTAGCTTAGATATCAGTGTCATCTCAGTCGTCAATCCGGTGATCACCATTGCCGCTGATAAGACTTTAGCTACTCAGAAAGATACCATTTCTTTAACGGCAACCGTTACTGATTATGATGGCGCTATCACTTACAACTGGAAGTCTTTATATTCCAAGGGAACTTTCACTGGTTCCACCACTTCTAACGCAGTCACCTATACCTGCAACAATTTTGGCTCTGATACCATTCAGGTTTCTTTCCAAGTCGGTTCTGATACGTTCAAGAAGACAATCGGAGTCTTCATCAAGGCTGATCACACTACTGGATGGACAGCTTTATCAACAGCTGATGATGTCAAGACCAAGCTCTTAACCGCTGCCACTATCAGTGGAAATTATTATCTTACGGCTGATATTGATTTAGCTAACTACACAATTCCGTATACTGGAAGTTCTTTTGCCGGTGTTTTAGACGGACAGGGTTATTCCATCAAGAATTACACCGTCAATGGTAACACGGCCGATAAGTATTCTAACGGCGGTTTCTTCTCAGCCACGGAAGCTGGGTCAATCATTGCTAATATTGGATTCGATGGTGTCACTATCGGAGAACAGGGATCTGGCTGGGGTACAGCTCCTATTTGTGCTGCCTGTTCCGGAAGTTTAGAGAATATCTTTGTTTCAGTAACCCACACTTTCGATAATTCTTCTTTGATTGATTCTAAACAGTGGTTCCCCTTCAATTCAGCCTTAGTTGGTGTCTTCAAGGAAGGAAGCACTTATCGTAACATTGTCGTCAACGTCAATAAGACTCCTGAAGCCGGCTATAAGACTATCTTCGCAGATGTTGCTTATCCAGCTGGTGGATCTCAAGGCACAAGTGCCCAGAATGCTCAGACTTTCTCTGTTGTCAACTTCTACACTGATTCCACAGTCATCGGTGGTTCTGTCTGGGAATGGGGAAGCCCAGTTGAAGATCAGACTACTTATCACACTGGCATCAATTGGACTAATGCCACTGTTGATTCCTATGCTGATTTGGATTCCCATATCTTTGATATCAAAGAGAATCAGATGCCGACCATTAAGGCCTTAGCCTAAAAACATCTTAATATCCTATCTTTCTTAGATTGCTAAAATATTTGTAGTAGAAGTGAATAAGGCTGATGAATAATCAGCCTTATTTGTATAAAGGAAAGTACATACCATGAAAAGAATCAGTCCCTTAATCTTAATTTGCTTAATGAGCCTTAACTCCTGTGAGATGCTCTTTTCAGGTAATTCTAATTCCAGTTCTTCAAGTTCTGCTGAGTCTACAACTAGCAGCTCTCTTGCCAGTACAGAAGAAGATTCTTCTTCAAATAGCAGCTCTGAAGCAAGCTCATCGACATCATCCTCTTCCAGTAGTAAAGAAACTGGCTGGAAATTATCCTGGTCAGATGAATTCACTTCTGCTAGTTTGAATACCAATGTCTGGGAAAGCATGACCGGAAACGGTGATGCCTATGGTATCTCTGGTTGGGGAAACAATGAGGCTGAATATTATCAAAGCAGCAACTCTTCCATTAGAGATGGCAATTTAGTAATCACCGGTAAGAAAGAGTCAGTTGGCAGTTATTCTTATACTTCATCAAGACTTAGAACTAAAGGAAAAGTGACTGCCACGTATGGTAAGATTGAAGCCCGTATCGCCCTTCCTGCCGTTCAAGGATTATGGCCGGCATTTTGGATGCTTCCAGAAAGCAACTATGAGAATCAGGGTTGGCCTCATTCTGGTGAGATTGACATCATGGAAGCCAAGGGAAGACTAACCAATCAGACCTCTGGCGCTCTTCATTATTCAAACGATTCTAATCAACACACTTATGATTCAGCTACTAATGTCTTCAAACTAACTGATTACACTACCATTTCTTCCTACCATAACTATGGCATCATTTGGAATGAAGAAGGCATTACTTGGTATTGTGATGATAATCAGTTTTTGACTGTTTCTTCTTCGACTTGGCATACTAATGCTTATTCCACAAATGATGCCTCCCCTTTTAATCAGCCTTTCCATATTCTTTTGAATATGGCAATCGGCGGTAACTTCGATAACGGGGTAATGCCACCTGATGAGTTTACCAGCGCTGAAATGTTAGTCGATTATGTCAGAATCTACGATTGGATTAGTTAATAAAAGATTTGTTAGCGCTTTCAGTATTTCCTGTGTTTTTTGATTTAAATACTTCTTTAGGATTCACCAATTCTTTATTCACTAATATTTAAAAAAATAATAAAAGAGCACAAATTTGTGCTCTTTTATTCATTGTTAGACAGGTTTTATATTAATTGAAGTGAATATACAATTTTGTTACAATACTTTCATTAAAGAGGTGTTTAACATTATGAAAAAAACTAAAAATTTACTATCTTTGATTGCTTTTGTCGCAACCTTGACACTAACTGGATGTGGTACTGCTGATATCAGCAGCTCAGCATCAACCAATTCAACTGCCTCCTCAATATCTTCTAGTTCTGATTCGGCTTTATCTAGTTCGTCGGAAACAGATAAAGAAATGGAAGGCACAGGAACTCAAGTTGATCCTTATCTGCCTTTGACTGCCAAGCACTTAAAATCGCTTCAAGACAAAATAGTCGGTTCCACTTCCGTTTACATTTCTTTGAGCAATGATATTGATCTTAAAAATGAAGAATGGTCGCCTCTATGTCAAACTGAGACAAAAATCGCTGACATTGTCTTAATAGGCAACAATCATACAATTAAAGGCCTGAAGATAACCGCCTCCACGGAAGACACTACTGGTGTTTATGGTTTGTTCGGTTATGCAACCGGAAGAATTTCTGACTTAACCGTTGAAGGCAACATTGATGTCACATCCATGAACGATTTATCATTAGCAGGATTGGTTTGTGGATATGCGGCTAACCTCTCTCTCAATAATGTAAAAGCTGTCGGTGATGTAACCATATCTGATGATGCAAGCACTGTTAATCAAGGTTCTTATGTTGGAGGAATGGTTGGATTCTATTCCTGTATAAAAGCAAAATACATAACTGTCCAAGGCTGTTCTTTCAAAGGATCAGTTGTTTCAAGCAGTGATTATATAGGTATCGCCGGCGGATTAATTGGAGGTTCCGACACTAACACTTCATCACTTGGAATCTGTGCTCTTAATACCAATTATGTTGAGGCCACAGATGTGACTGGGACGGTTATAGCTGGTGGATTAATCGGTTCCAGTAATTATTATTTCAGTGCAGTAAACAATGTGGTAGTCGCTGATAAAATTGAAACCACGGGTGCTTTTTCAGCTGACGCTTATGCTGGTGGCATTGTTGGAAGTGATTACTATGAGAATGCCATTCTTTATAATATTGCTAAAGTAGGTAAAGTCATATCTGGCAAAGCTGCTACTAAAGGAAATGCCGGTAAGATTGTTTCTAGCATTTTTGCTGACGGCTATAAAGAAAACGAAAATATTAAGGGTGATGCTGTAGTTGGCAATGTTTCTATTGCCACAACCGTAACCGGTGCCAACACCTTAGCTCCAGCTGACACGGATATCACTACTCTAACTACTGCTGGTCTTCAAGCAATGGGATTTGTTTCAGGTGCCTGGACTTTAAAAGATGGTGAACTTCCAGTCCTTAAGGAAAACGCTGGTGACGCTTTGTTAGATAAGACACAGACGGCTACCATCAAGGCCGGATATGAAGGTGGAAAAGATGACCAATACAGTTTTACAGCTGGCTACATCAATGATTTCGATAATAAAGTCACTCGTAAAGGCTATAACTTAATTGGAGCTAGTTATACTGAAGACAGCTATGTCGCCTATCGCTGGTATGCACCTTTGAATGTTGCTCCGACTCTCTATAATTTCTGGTTTGATGCTTCTACAATTACTGGCTATTGGAAAGGCGCAGATACCTACAATTTTGTTATCAATATCGTTGATGATGGCACTTTTGTTGCTTATTTTGACGATTCAGCCACTGCTAAAGGCTCTTGGTGGTGTGATGGTTCTTACTTTATCTTCACAGTCGACTATGATACTGCCCCTTATGAAGATCAAGTAGCCATCTTCCAAACTGATGGTACTTTCACCTTCCCGGATGCTAACGCTGATGAATATGTCTACAAATACACTAAACAGGCTCTTGATTTTGGCTATTGGGGTGATGATGATGGCCATGTCTTATTCCTCAATGGTGATGGAACCGGTACTTATACTGATGGCGGCTCTTTAATCAATGTCACTTATAAGTTCAAGGATAATGTCATTACGGACATCACTGTTGGAAACTACTATTCTCCGGCTACTCCGACTTTTAAAGATGGTGCCATGTCCTTGACACTCGATGATGGCGACAGTCCTTTCACTCTCACTTTGACTAAAAAGAACGGCATTCCTGATTATACCAATTGGTCCTGCGTGGGAAATTATAGTGGAATCAAATACAATATCAAATTAACTAATGATGGCAACTTCAACGCTTATAAGGTTGGCTCTACTAACCTGTATGCTCAGGGTGGCTACCGGGCTTACGGAAGTAAAACTGGCAATGCAAGTCTTACTATGAAATGCACTGGCATCTCTTTAAATGCCAACTATAACTACAATTCCACGAAGGATGTCTTAGTTAAAAACGATGGCTCTGATATCTATGCTAAGACCGGTACTTATCAGAAGACATTCAAGACAAGCAATAGTAGTGTCTACATCTACCAGTTCAGTGATGCCAACTATTTAGTCATCAACGGCAAATTAGATACTAAGACAGCTATTACGGGAACCCTTACAGAGGGAGCAACAATTCAAATTGGAACTAGCTCATATACCATCACAAACGGTGTCTTGGTGTTCAATGATCCAGCTCCGGATGTCACTCCTTTAGTCAACACTTATGAAGCCAGTATTGGTTCCACGAAGATTACTTTAGTTCTGAATGCTGATAAAACCGGTACTTATAATGGTTCTGCTATCACTTACGCTTATGATGGAACCAAGATTACCTTCACTCTTGATAAAGCCACTTTCTCTTTGACTTGGAATAGTACCGACAAGACTTTGATTGGCACCAAGACTGAAGGAGAAACAACCACGAACTTATCCTTTGCCGTCAAGAAGGAAGAAGAAGAAACTAAGAACGCAACTGGTAATTGGACTGGAACTTTCATGGGTAACACTTGGAAGTTAGCAGTTAAATCTGACGGTACCTGCACCCTTACTCTTCCGGCAGCGGCAATTGATGGGACTTGGTCTGGCACCTTAACCGGAACTATTAATATCTCTTGTGGGGACTACAGGGGAAGTTGCGTCTATAGTTCTACAAACGATACACTAAAAGCGAATTTAGAGGACAGCGATTATAATTCTTATTCAGTTGAATTCTCTCGTGCTGCTTAAATACTAGATATTCTATAAGCCTTTCTGGGTTTTTCTTGGAAAGGCTTTTTATTTGACAAAAGCGTCGAAAAGACAAAAGCGTTGTAAAATTTTCTTTTTCGCCAAAGGCCTGATTTTTTACTTAGTTGGTAGCATTTCTTAAGTTCAAGTTTAAATAATGAACCTCTTTTGTTTCAAATTAAGAAAGGGCTACCCTTTTTTCTTACAAATAATCAAATAAGATTGGTCATTTTCAGTGGCATTAATTACATGAAAATCGTCATTAAAAAAAGACGCCTCTTCATTAACTGGAAAAAGTTTTCTTGACAATCCAGGCATGCAATCTTTATGAAAAAAGTTGATTTCAGAGCGAGAAAAATTATGAGCTATGATGAATATTCCTTGAGGAGTTAAGGATTTAAAAAGAGCTTCCTTAAGAGCATGTCTATCCAGAAAATGAGGATAGGCATTGAAAATAACTGCACAATCGAAAATAGGATTGTTAAGCTTTAAAAAATCTCCACACTCAAATGTTATGTTTGGGTTGCTTTTATGTTTTTGCATTGCAATATCAATCATTTTACTTGATATATCAATTCCAATAACTTCGTTTTTTGAAAGCTTATATAAGTCATCAGTAATAATCCCAGTTCCGCATCCGATATCTAACACTTTCATTCCTTCCTTGATTGGTAGCTTTGAACTGAAGGAACTTATCTCCTCTTGGCTTTTAGTTTCATGTTGATCCCATGATTGTGCTTTGGAATCAAAGAATTCGCTTATTTTATTTTGGTCCATTTTATTTATTGTTTTCTTAGATTATACCAATGCTTAATCGTTTTTCAAAATCAATAAATCAATATTTTCAGGCTATATTTTTTTGGAAATTTTTCATTGCTTTTCTATTAATTGAAAGCCCTTTTTTAGGTGCGTTGACTTTCTAATTTTATCTTCATAAAATGGCTTCAGTTCATTGAACCAGTTTTCTTTTGATGACTGGTAAAAGGGAGGTAACAATGAAAAAGAAAGTTCTATTAGTTTTAGCTTCAGGCTTATTGGCCTTAGCAAGTTGTGAAGGAATTTCATCCATATCGGAGAAATTAAGTTCTTCAGCTGCTTCATCTACTGCCGCTTCCTCTCAGGGTTCTAGTTCATCTGACAAAACCTCATCCTCTTCTAGTAGTGAAAAAGAAAGTTCTTCATCTTCGGAGACTCCAGCCTCTTCATCCTCTAGTACCGCTCCAGATTCTTCTAGCTCTGCTCCCGTTAAGAATCCAAGTGTTACTTCTGTCACCGTTACCGGTGAAGGAACAATCGAAATCGGGGGTACTACTACTTTAACTGCATCTGTAATCGTCGTTGATGATGCTAGCCAAGATGTCACTTGGTCCAGTGATACCGAAACTGTAGCCACTGTTGATAACGGCGTTGTCACCGGTGTCAGTGCAGGAACTGCTGTCATCAAAGCCACTTCTACTTTTGATAATACAAAGTTCGGTACTTTGACTATTACCGTCAACGCCAAAGCCGAAATCAGTTTGACTTTAGCTTTAAGAGATGGTGACAAGAGTGATTTAACTGAAGGCGGCGGAGCTAATTTAGTCACTGCTACTTTAGCTAATGCACCAACTGATGCCATTATTTCCTATGCTTGGGCTACTAGCTCAAATGCCGTTGCTATCGGTTCAGCTGTGGCTGCTGGATTTAAAGAGAATTCCCAGTGGGTTACTCCTAGTAACTATGGATCGGCTACTGTTACTTGCACTGCCACCTATAATGGAAAAGAATATCCTGCTTCAATGGATTTCACTGTGGCTGCAAACTATGCTTCTTATACTATGATTAATACCGCTTCTGAATTCTTAGCCATGGTTGAAACTAAAGGCACTATTACTACTAAGTATGCTTTAGGAAGCAATATCGATTTAAATGGCGCCATTTTAAACGGACGTGGCCAGAACAATGCTGATCAAGGCAATGTCTTCTCAGGAACCTTAGATGGCTGTGGCTATACTGTTAAAAACTTTACTATCAAGAATGAATCCACTTATGAAACTGATAAAGCTACTGGTATCTTCTGGCTATTCAATGGTGTATTGAGAGATATTCATCTCATTGGTACCATAAATTCCGCTGGCTTCTCCGGCTTATTAGCTAAGGAAGTCAATGGCGGAAGTATCGAAAACTGCATCTTTGAAGCCACCAACACTCAAAAGGGATCTGATTGGACTTTTGGAAGAAACGGTGTTATTGCAAGTTGCATCTCCGGTGCTGCTACAATTAACAACGTCATTACCAAATTAACTGCTGAAGATGCTATGTGTTTCCCCTTCTTTGCTTATTCATTTAATGATGCTGGTACCTTTAAGATTCAGAATGGCTACACCAATATTGCACACGATACTACTAATGAGAACTTCAAACCCTTCAACCCTAACGGCGGAACAATAACTGATACCCATGTTTCTAACTTAAACGCCGTTGATTTCGCTTCCTGCACTAAGGATAGTTTCAAGACTTTGTCTGATAAATTCTTCATTTTTGCCGATAATAAAATGCCAGTCTTAAAACATGATACTGATGCTTTTGATGTTTTAAGTCCAGTAGTTGAATTCACTTCAACTAAAAAGACAGTCAAAGTCGGTGAAACTATAACTTTGACTGCAGAAATCAAATACGGAACTGGTACCATTGCCTTTACTTCCTCCGATAGCACTGTGGCAACCGTTGATTCAGCAACAGGTGTAGTCACCGGTGTCAAAGAAGGTACTGCTACTATCACTGCTTCCGTAACTATTGATTCTAAGGAATACAAGGCCACCGTTGATATTACCGTTAAAGCTGCCGGTCAGGAAGAGGATGTCTCTACTCGCTTTGCCGTCAAACTTTCTTCTGCTGTCGGTGGAGCCTGGCTTAAGGCTCATGTCACTTGGGCTGAAGGTTATACTTTAACTGCCGCCGATGTTGATAACACCACTGCCAAGATTGTTACCTCAACTGGATCAACCTTAACCTCAAATGGCATAGTAGGAGAAACTACAACCAGTGCAACTGAAATCGTAATGGGATTAGGTTTCCCGAGTGCTGAATTCGTTGCTGCCGCCAACCACACCTTCACTATCAATGTTACTTTGAATGATGTCACCTGCAAACTAACAGAAGTCTTTACGGGCAAGGCAGATACTACCGATGCTTACTTTGATGTCGTCTCCCAGTCCTGCACTCTTGCTGAATAATTCAAATTAGTTTTCTCAAAAGGCCCCATTAACTTAAATGGGGCCTTTTACATCTGTTGGGTTTTCAATAGTTTATAATAGTTAAACTTAAAGTTGTCTATTATTAATCATAAGGAGTAATCAAATGAAAAAACTTCAAACAATAATTAGTTTAGTAACAATGATTTTACTTTGCAGCTGCGGAAACAATTCCAGTACCATAAACTCTGGAATTGATAGCTCCAACTCGGGCTCTACAAATTCAGATAGTGAAAGCAGCGATAATTTGTCTTCTTCAACCATTGATGATTCAAAATCCAGTACTTCATCAGCCTCAGTTGAATCCGGTGATCCTACTTCTATTAAGGGGATCAGCAATACTACAATCAAAACCGGTCACTACTTTGATGCTTTTGAAGGTGTCTCAGCTGCTTCTTCAACAGGTATTGATATTACCGATCATATCAGTTGCAGCGGCTATGTTGATTATGGAACCGTAGGCACTTATGTTTTAACATATACCCTTAACTACAATTCCAAAACTGAATCAGCTCAGCGAACAATCATTGTCAGTGACAATGCTACTTACACAGCGCCAATTAATAGTAAATCGCATACTACCAATACACAAGTTAATCTTAAAGATGGCTCTTATGCAACCGGTTCAACTAAAGCTCCAAGTCCAGCGACTCCTAGCAATATTAGAGCTGATTTATTAGAAAACCCAGTGCCGACTAATTCTTGGTACAGTGGTTTATTCACTAACCCTTCCAATACCGGTCTTTATATCAATCAGTATCGTTCCAGCTTCATTGATGGAGCAGTTGAAATCTCCGATGTCGGAATCGGTGGTGATCAAGTTTACCGTACTAACAAAGATATGGCTGACAATGGTTCCTATAACAGTAAGACCCTCTCTAACTTCACTCCCACTTTCCGAGATTTAAAAATTAAA
>Ga0172378_10000855_pt1 | contig 27586 bp, 27 predicted proteins | sample GrowelOW332metaG_FD_119755 | JGI IMG/M metagenome (GOLD analysis project Ga0172378, IMG submission 119755) | Groundwater microbial communities from an aquifer near a municipal landfill in Southern Ontario, Canada - Pumphouse #3_1 metaG | ecosystem: Environmental > Aquatic > Deep subsurface >...
CAAGTGAATGCAAAAATGATGGCAATGACGGGCAAAAAAGAAACGATTTTTCTGCATTGTCTTCCAGCTTTTCATGATGAAGACACAGAAGTATCAGCAAAAATAAAAGAACAATATGGTTTTGCAGAAATGGAAGTAACCGATGAGGTATTCCGCAGCTCTGCTTCAAAAGTTTTTGATGAAGCAGAAAATAGAATGCATACGATCAAGGCTGTGATGTGTACAACACTTGCAGAAAATCGTTCAGATGATAACGGAAAACCACTGGTTCAATAAGAGATAATGAATAAAGCGTGAGGGGAGCGTTATGATTATAGAAGGCATTAAAAAATTACAAAATGGTTCGGATGTACGTGGTGTTGCAATAGAAGGGATCGAAGGGGAGGCTGTTACCTTAACTCAAAATATCGTAATGAAAATCACCTATAGTTTTAGTCAATGGCTTAAAAATAAGCTCGGCAAAGAAAAGCTAACCCTTGCCATTGGACGAGATAGTCGTATAACAGGCGAATATTTGGTACAGGCAGCCTGTGTTGCCTGTGTGACAGATGGTAACCATGTTTTTGATTGCGAACTTGCAACAACCCCGGCCATGTTTATGACTACGGTCAGTGAGCATCTTCAATGTGATGGGGCAATTATGATTACAGCAAGTCATTTACCCTTTAATCGCAATGGGATGAAATTTTTCACAAAAGATGGCGGTTTAAATAAAGAAGATATTACTGAAATTCTAGAGATGGCAGAAACCATAGAAACCAATTTTAAAATGGGTGGAAAACGAGAAGTCTATGCGTTTATACCAGAATATGCAAAAAATATTGTACAAATTGTTCGGACAGCAACAGGCCAAGAAAAGCCACTCGAAGGCGCTAAAATTGTTGTGGATGCAGGCAATGGTGCAGGTGGCTTTTTCCCAGAATTAGTGTTGCAGGCATTAGGGGCTGATACAGAGGGCAGCCAATTTCTTGAACCAGATGGGCATTTTCCAAATCATGTTCCTAATCCAGAAGATCAAAAAGCCATCAAAAGTATTCAAGAAGCTGTTCTCAAGAATAAGGCTGATATGGGTATTATTTTTGATACCGATGTTGACCGTGCAGCGATTATTGATGAAAAAGGGGATGCGATCAACCGCAACCGCTTTATTGCTTTTATTGCAAGTATTATTTTAGAACAATACCCTGGGACAACCATCGTAACGGATTCTGTAACGTCAACGGGGTTAACAAGTTTTATTGAAGAAAAAGGCGGAAAACACCATCGTTTTAAACGGGGATATCGAAATGTCATTAATGAAGCGATCTGCTTAAATGATGGTGGGATTGAAACCCATCTTGCAATGGAAACCTCCGGACATGGGGCGGTTAAAGAAAACTACTTTTTAGATGATGGGGCTTATCTGGTGACGATGGCACTGATTCAATATGCCAAGTTACATCCAACAGGCAAGAAAATTTCTGATTTTCTAACGACTTTAAAAGAACCCAAAGAATCATTGGAAAAAAGATTTAATATAGATGCAGAAGATTTTAAAACTTATGGGGAAGAAGTCCTCAAAGCCTTTAAAGCCTTTGCGCAACAGCAAAGTGGCTGGACATTGGCCGAGCCTAACTACGAAGGTGTCAGAGTTAATTGTGACCCAGATGCTGGTGATGGTTGGATTCTTATGCGCTTATCTTTGCATGATCCGGTGATCCCATTAAATATTGAATCAGACAAAGAAGGGGGCTGTGAGCAAATGCATGCAGTCGTTGAAACTTTTTTAAAGCAATACGCAAAAATTAAGGCATAAAAAAAAGAACCTGTTTTTTAACAGGTTCTTTTTTTATTAATTAAGGAAACCATTAATAATTTGTTCTTCGGCTTCTGCTTCCGTTAAACCTAAGGTCATTAATTTAATGAGTTGTTCTCCAGCAATTTTACCAATGGCTGCTTCATGAATTAATTGAGCATCAATGCTATTGGCGGTAATTTCAGGTGTCGACGAAACAACCGCATGGTCCATAATAATGGCATCACATTCAGAATGACCGGCGCATTCCGCATTTCCACTAATTTTAGAGACAAAAAGTTGTTTAGAGTTATCCCGAGCAACGGCTCTTGAGCTTAATTTACAGCTTGATTTTGCGCCATTCATTTCCACTTCAAATTGGGATTCGGCATATTGATCGCCATGGGTCATGAGCTTTTCATTAATAATTAAAGAAGCGCCTGGACCGAGTACTGCTTTAGATGTGCGAATGGTTGAATCAACGCCTCTAATTTGGCTTGTTTCCATTTCAAGGGTTGAATTTTCTTCTAGTTCACAATAGGTTTCAGGATTAATGATCCGTTTACCCGTTCCAGAACCAAAGCCGATATGTTTTTCGATATATTTGACTTTTGAACCCGGTTTTAGAAAGAAACGATGAATGCCGGAATGTTCAGAACCATCACAACCATCAGTAGAAACGCCACAACCAGCAATAATGGTGACATCAGCATTTTCGCCAATAAAAAAATCATTATAAACTTGATCATGCACACCAGAACAGGTGACTAAAGCTGGAATATACACTTTATCATTCAAAGTATTGGGTTTTACAATGATATCAATGCCGGATTGATCTTCTTTTGTGACAATATCAATATTTTCGGTTACTTTTCTGCCAGCACCTTTTGAATTTTCACGGATATTAAAAGCACTATCAGGTAATTTTTCTAAGCCAGTCACTTGGCGAAGTAATTCTTGGGCTATATCGTTCATAGATGGACCTCCTGTTTAGGGCAAGTTTTATTTGGACTAGTAGGAACAGAGTTTGCGAGTAAGCTAGGTAAAATAGCATCTTTTGGCCCTTGGTTGATGATTTCACCTTTAGACATCACGATAATTTCATCAGCAATATTTAAAATACGCTCTTGATGAGAAATAATAATGATGGACCCCTTTATTTTTTTGTACATATCATTAAAAACATCAATTAAATTAGAAAAACTCCATAAATCGATGCCTGCTTCTGGTTCATCAAAAATACTGATTTTTGTTTCGCGAATTAAAACAGAGGCAATCTCGATCCGTTTGATTTCACCACCAGATAAGCTGTCATTGAGCTCACGATCGATATAATCGTTCGCGCACATACCAACAGAAGAAAGATACTTACAGGCTTCAGATTTCGAAATAAAGCCATCAGTAGAGGCTAGGTTCAATAGATCATGAACGGTTAACCCTTTAAAACGAACAGGTTGTTGAAAAGCAAAGCTAATGCCGGCTTTTGCACGTTCTGTAATGGATTTATGGGAAATATCGAGATCATCAAGAAAAATTTCGCCAGATGTTGGTTGTCGAACCCCTGCAATGACACGGGCAAGGGTAGATTTGCCACCACCATTTGGACCGGTAATAACAACAAATTTGCCATCATCAACTTTTAAATTAACATTTTTAAGAATCTCTGAGCCGTCTTCAACGGTCAGCGACACATCTTTTAATTCTAACATAGCAACTCCTTATTATAATGGACAATTATTGTCCAATGAAATGTGTTTGAAGGTTTTTCGACCTTCAGAATAATCTGAAACAATATGCCCTTGGCCAATTAACTTATATTTATAACTGAGTAAGCCTTCAAGACCGACAGGGCCTCTTGCATGCAGTTTAGATGTACTGATGCCAACTTCTGCACCAAAGCCATAACGATAGCCATCTGCAAACCGTGTGGAAGCATTAACATAAACGCCAGCGGAATCAACAAGCGTGGTAAACATTTTGGCATTTTCTGTATTTTCAGTCACGATACAATCTGTGTGGCCAGAGCCAAACGTATTAATATGGGTAATGGCTTCTTCTATAGAATCGACGATTTTGATCGATAAAATCAAATCAAGATATTCAGTCTTCCAATCTTCAGCTGTTGCAGGTTCTACAGGAATGATCGCACGCGTTGCCGCATCGCCCTTTAATTGAATGGCGCTTTCTTTTGCTTTTTTAAAAAATAACGGTAAGAATGCTTCAGCACAATCTTGATGAACAAGCAGGGTTTCCGCAGCATTGCAAGCCGCTGGATATTGTGCTTTTGAATCAATTGCAATGGATAAAGCTTTGTCTATATCAGCCGTTGCATCAATATAAACATGGCAGATGCCTTCCGCATGCCCCATAACAGGAATGGTTGAATGGTCCATGATAAAACGGACAAAAGCATTTGAGCCTCTTGGAATCAATAAGTCAATGTATCGATCAAGTTTTAAAAGGGCAGTCACCTCTTCACGGGATTCAAGATTTTGAATCCAATACTGAGGGAGCCCAACCGTTTGCGTAGCAGATGAAATCAGATCAAATAAAATTTTATTGGTTTCACTGGCTTCATGTCCACCTTTTAATAAAATCGCATTGCCGCTTTTAAGGCATAAAGTTGAAATTTGGACAAAAGCATCCGGTCTGGATTCAAAAATAACCCCAATAACCCCAATAGGGCAAGCAACTTTATATAAATCAAGGGATTGATCGAGTTCTTTTGCCATCAGCGTGGTGTTTAAAGGATCAGGTAGACCAATAAGACTATTGATGCCATCAATCGCAAGCTCGAGTTTATGTGCATCAAATTTTAGACGTTTTAATAAAGGTAAAGCAAGACCAGCCTGAATACTTTTATCCATATCTTTTTGATTAGCTTCAAAAATTTGTGAACGTTTTTCAAAAAGGGTTTCCGCAATTGCTTTTAAAGCGCTGTTTCTGCGTTCAGAAGAACAAGCAGAAAGGGTGATGCTCGCGCGTTTCGCTTGTTCGCCGCGTTCTGATATTGTTAAATTTTTCATATATTTATTATACCTCATTATATCGAAGCTTGTCAATGAAAGATTATTACGGAATTATAATAATCATTTATGATAGACTTCATTATTATTAATTTTAAAGACGCGATACAATTGTTCAAGAAGCATGATCCGAAATAATTGATGGGGGAAAGTCATTTTAGAAAAGGATAGGGCTAAGTGACTACAGGCTTTTACCTCTTCAGACAGACCTAAAGAGCCACCAATAATGAAAGTAAAATGACTTGACCCTTTAAGCATAGCAGTTTCAATTTTTTTAGCAAAAGCAGGTGAGGTGAAGGTCGTGCCCTCAATATCAAGGGTAAAAACCATTGATGATTTTTTGATATGTTTTAAGATTCGTTGACCTTCTAATTGAACCGCTTTACTTTTTTCTAAAGGACTATATTTTTCAGCAATTTTCTCATCTTTTACTTCGATCATCTCAAACGTACAGTATTTAGAGAGTCGCTTAGAATACTCTTTTGAAGCTTGTTTTAAATAAGATTCTTTAAGTTTGCCAACTGCAATAATGGTGATTTTCATTAAAGGGCATACATAGCAATGATACTAACGGTTAAAGCAATGGCTAAAACCAAGGCACCAATGCGGTGAACCAATTTTACATTTGAATGAGATTTAACCATTTCTTTTTTTTGTACAGAGTGATTATTTTTCTTCTTTTTCTTGTTTGCCATTTTCTTTTTCCTCTTTTTCTTGTTTTTCTTTTGCTTGTCGTAATTTATATTCTAGACGCATTTCTTCAATGATTTTATCTTGTTCTGACTTTTCGGCGTCTTCTTTTTCTTGTTGACGTTGATAAAAATCGAGCAGTTCTTTGGGTAAGCTAGGCATTTCATTTTCAGAAAGTTGTGTCCCAAGATAGTTCATAAAAAGTAGCCCTTCATCAACGGGGCCACCATATTCAGCGTAAAAAACACCTTGATGGAGGCCTAGAATTAATTCGCCTTGTTCAACCATCAGGGAAAGAGATTGCCCTGTAAGCGATGCTTTTAGAGCCGGTGTTTGCCAACCCGTAAATTGCATGCCGTTATATTTTGGTAAAAGATAATTCATTTTTTCCAAAAACTGTGATTTTATTTTTTTATCATCATTTGGAGCAACGGTAATGGCACTGGTTTTTCCAGGAGTCTGTAAATAAACCAGACCATCTTTAATGCGATTTTCGGCAACAAAATTTTTAACAAGATCGGTTATTTCAAAAAAGTCTTCATGACTTTTAGGATAAACTTTTAATATTTTCAAAAAAATCTCCTTTCATTTAAAAAAGTACTTGATTTATTTTACCATATATATTAAGATATATAAAGTGTTTTAGAAAACTTTATGTATTTTTAATCGGGGTGTGGCTCAGCTTGGTAGAGCGCATGGTTCGGGACCATGAGGCCGGAGGTTCAAATCCTCTCACTCCGACCAGAACAAGTGTTTATGCGCCTTTGGGTGTTTTTTTATTTTTTGAATGGATACTGTAATGATACTGTAGACCGATTGTTTATATGCTAGATTAAACAAGTTGATCCTTAAATGAAAGCCTCATATTTAATGTTTTTTATTACCCTTGCTTTTATTTTGATTATTATTTTTCGAGTGGGTAAACAGAGTGCATGCCGTGCATGTTTTCTGTGTAGCAAGCAACAAACAAAGGCCATAAAGGTGATATTTAGCAAAAAAAAGACGCCTGCTGTTTTTACAGTTGGCGTTTTTTGATGGATTAAAAAGATTATTCTGCTTGTCCAACGGAACCATATAAGGTCATTTTTTTAATGATCAAATCATGGATCGCTTCGGTACCAGGGGCTAAGAGTTTGCGAGGGTCAAAGCCTTTTCCTTCAAGATCCTTTTTATCTTCAATATATTTTCGAACAGCAGCGGCAAAAACTAATTGACATTCCGTATTAACATTTACCTTAGCGACGCCAAGAGAGATGGCTTTTTTCACCATTGCATCTGGAATACCAGTACCGCCATGTAAGACTAAAGGAATATTATTTGTTTTTTGCTGAACAGCGGCCAATACGTCAAAATTGAGGCCAGTCCAATTAGAAGGATATTTCCCATGAATATTGCCAATACCAGCAGCAAGACAATCAATGCCTAAAGCAGCCATTTTTTCACATTCATTGGGATCCGCAAACTCACCATGACCAACGACAGAATCTTCAACGCCGCCAATCGAACCAACTTCTCCTTCTAAAGAGAGATTGCGTTCCTTGCATAAGGCAACTAATTCTTTTGTTTTTGTCAGGTTTTCCTCAAAGGGAAGACTTGAACCATCAAACATGACAGACGTAAAGCCAGCTTCAATACAGGCTTTGGCCGAATCGTAAGTGCCATGGTCAAGATGTAAAGCGACAGGTACCGTGATATTTAAAGATTCGTCAATCGCACGAACCATCACAGCAACGGTTTTAAAACTACTCATATAGGTTGCAGCACCTTTTGAAACCCCTAAAATAATAGGAGAGTTTTGTTCTTGAGCCGTTAACAAAGCTGTTTTTACCCATTCTAAATTGTTAATATTGATATGGGGTACAGCATAATGATCTTTTTTAGCTTTATTGAGCATCTGTTGAGCAGATATAAGCATAATAATATTCCTCCAAAATTTTGCAAATTTGTATCAGCCTAATTATAGCCTGTAATTTAAAACTTTTCAAGCCTTATAATATTTCTTTTTTGAATTTAAGGTTTTTAAATAGAAATCCAATCAAAACTTGTCAAAAGAAAGTAGCTATGCTATAATAAAATAATGTAAATACAATGAAAAAACTGATGAGATCTTTGAAAAAAAATCACAATCAATACAAAACGGCATAAAATAAAAGTTGGAGTTTTTATGAAAAATACCTATTTAAAAGAAAAATTTAATATTTCAAAATCGGTCATCGCATTCGTCGATGAAGCAGAAAAGCGGATTGATCATCAGATCAACAAGATTGATGAAATGTCAGAATACCATCAATATAAAGTCATTAAAGCGATGCAAAATGCTCAATTAAGTGACCGGCATTTTCATCCAGCCACAGGTTATGGTTATGACGATATTGGCAGAGAAGCTGTTGAAACCATTTATGCTGAGATCTTTGGTGCTGAAAAAGCGCTTGTACGACCACATATTTCTTCAGGCACACATGCAATTTCCCTTTGTTTATATGGGGTACTCAGACCAGGTGATGAATTACTGGCCATTACAGGCGCACCGTATGATACCATTCGAACAGTCATTGGGATTGAAGGGGAAAATGGTTGTGGAACGTTGAAAGATTTTGGCGTACATTACCAACAGATCGAATTAACCAAAGCAGGCAATGTCGATGAAGAAGCGATATTAGCGGCACTCAAACCAGAAACAAAAATGATTTACCTCCAGCGTTCAACAGGCTATGCTTTTCGAAAAGCGTTAAGTGTTGAAGCGATTGGTGAAATCATTCAAAAAGTCAAAACCGTTCGTCCAGATATTGTTGCCTTTGTGGATAATTGCTATGGAGAATTTCTAGATACCAAAGAACCCGTTGCTGTTGGGGCAGATCTAATGGCAGGGTCATTGATTAAAAATCCAGGTGGCGGACTTGCACCAACAGGTGGCTATGTTGCTGGCAAAGAAAAATATGTTTATATGGCAGCTTGTCGACTTTCAGCACCAGGTGTTGCTCAAGAAACAGGCGCGACCCTCAATATTAACCGAACACTCCTACAAGGGCTTTTTCAAGCACCTGTTGTGGTTGCAGCGGCCTTAAAATCTGCGGTACTTGTTGCAGAAGTTTATGATCATTTAGGCTATGAAGTTTGTCCAGCAGTCGATGATTACCGTTCAGATATCATTCAAAGTATTATTTTAAAAGATGCAGAATCTTTAAATCTGTTTTGTCAAGCCATTCAGGCAGCAGCACCGGTTGATTCGTTTGTAACACCGGTTGCGTGGGATATGCCAGGCTATAATTCTCCAATTATTATGGCAGCCGGTGCCTTTATTCAAGGCTCCTCAATTGAATTATCTGCAGATGGACCGATGAAAGACCCATATATTGCATATTTTCAAGGAGGATTAACCCATTTTCATGGTAAATTAGGATTGTTATTGACCTTACAGCGTTTAAACGAAGCTGGAAAAATTGAAATTTAAAAAGCGAAGAGGATACCTATGATTGATGATCAAAAAATAGCACGTATTAATGAATTGGCTAAAAAAAAGAAGACTGAAGGTTTGACAGACAATGAAAAAAAAGAGCAGAAGAAATTACGAGACATCTACATCAAATCGGTTCGTGAAAATCTGCGTTCACAATTAAGTAATATTACCTTTGTCGATGCAGAAGAACCATTAACAGACGAACAAAAAAAACATGTTGAAGCCCTTTCTGATAAACTTGGAAAAGAATATCGTGAAGTACATGAAAAGGGAAACTAAACCGTTATTTTCATGTTTAGAGGTTTGACCATATGTTTCAGAGACAAAAAAGTGGTCCCTATGAGGAGATATCATGTTAACAGAAGAAAGATATAAAATTATTTTAAAAACGTTAGCGGTCAAAAAAGTGGTGACAATTTGCGAATTAACGGAAATAGTTGGACATTCTGAATCAACCATTCGAAGAGATCTAGCAGCACTAGATCATCAAGGGAAACTCCATAAGGTTCATGGTGGAGCAACCGTTGTTGAAAAAAACAGCTATGCTGCCCTGACAGCGAATCTTTCAGACCAAAAGCCACTATATTTAGAAGATAAATATCGTATTGGGAAATATGCAGCGACCTTAGTCAATCCAGGTGATTTGATTTTTATTGATGCAGGGACGACAACGGCAGCAATGATTCATGTTTTAGATTATGTGGACGCTATTTTTGTTACCAATGGTCTGCCAACAGCAGAACTTCTACGCGCTAAAAATTTAAATGTCACTCTACTTGGTGGGAAACTTAGAAATCGCACGGGAGCACTCATTGGGGAAGTTACCTTAGACGCAATGAAAAATTTAAATTTTACAACCGTCTTTGTTGGCGTTAATGGGATTGATCTGGTTAGACAATACACAACCCCAAATATAAGTGAAGCAAAAATCAAAGAAACCGCGGTTCGACAGAGCCAAAAAGCGTATATTTTAGCCGATCCGTCTAAATTTAATAAAATCACCCCCGTTACCTTTTCTGATTTTAAAGGCGCCGATATTATTACAACTTGTTTAAATGATGAAAGGTATCGCGAAGCAACCAATATAATAGAAGTGGACAAAGCGCCACAGATGATTTAAAAAAGATACATTGTTAGGTTTTTAAAAAGTACGGAAAACAGAATAGCAATAAACAGCTCCTGTTTAAAATGGTGCTTTTAAAATTTAAATATTTTCACAACAATAGCTTATCAAAAAGATTGTTAATATAATTTAAGGAGATTAATTATGAAAGAATTTAACTTTACCATTACAGATCCAGCTGGGATACATGCACGCCCTGCTGGTTTATTAGTAAGACAGGCGCATCCTTACACTTCAGAAATTTCGGTTCTCAAAGGAGAAAGAAAAGCCAATGCAAAGAGCATGCTGAGTATGATGGGTTTAGGCGCAAAATCTGGAGAAACCGTTATTATTAAAGCAGAAGGTGCAGATGAAGAAACAGCGATTGTTGAGTTAGAAGCATTCTTTAAAGCAAACTTATAAAAAAATAGGGCGTTCTATACGGGAGTTAAAACCTGTATAGAACGCCTTTTTTACAATTTAACTGTAAATGTAATCCTTCGTTGATCTTTTCCAAGCTCGGCAGTTAACTTTCCTTTATAATTTTGCACAATGGCTTGTGCAATGGAAAGGCCAATCCCATAGCCCTGTCTAGAAGGATCAGATTTGGTGCGAGCAGTATCTGCACGATAAAATCGTTCAAAAAAATGATTGAGATCCTCTCGATTTGTTTTTTCACACACATTCGTAACAGACCAAAAAAGCGCGCGACGTTTTTGAATCAGTCGAACCTGAATGGTTGTATCCGGCAGTGCATATTTTATGGCATTTTCCATTAAAATAGAAAAAAGCTGGGTGATTTGAGTCGGATTGCCACGAAAAGAAAGGTTTGGTGTAATGGCTTCTTCAATCCTTTTATTATGTGCTTGAGCGAGCGGTAATAAATTAAGGACCGCCGTATTGGCCACTTGACTGAGATCAAACACTTCAAAGCTGTCGGTCGTTAAAATGGTTTCTTCCATTTTAGAAAGGGTAATGAGTTGTTTGATTAAATCATTCATTTGTGTGATCTGATGATGGATACTGGTTGTCCAGTCATTGGATTCATGGAGCATTTCTAATACTTCAACATCCGCAGAAATAACGGCTAGAGGCGTTTTTAATTCATGGCCAGCATCGGTAATGAATTGTTTTTGCCGATTAATATTTTCAAGAGTTGGTTGAATGGCGCGCCGCGAAAAAAGGGTTACCAAGATGAGCAAAATAATTAAACTACAAAAACTGACAAGAATGGTTGCAGAAAGCAGAATTTTTTTTGTTTGCTGCTGAGACGTTGTACTTAAAGCGACAAGCGTTTTTTGAGAACCATTGTCTTCAATAAGATATTGATAATCATCATAGGTACCACTGCTTTCATTCTGATTTAAAATATTGGTTGCCATGATTTTTACATCAGACTCTGAGAGTGTTGCAATATGGGTTAAATTGATTTCTGAAATCTGATCATTTTCGAAAATAATCGTAAAATAGCGCATACTATAAGGACTTTCCTCATTAAAAGAGAACAAATTGAATGTACTTGATGTATCGGTATTTTTAGGGACATTGCCATCATTTTCAAGAATGACTTCTAACAGATGATCATTGAGTTGTGTGATTTGAAAGGTCGTAAATAAATTAATGCCAGCAAAAAGAAGTAACACAACAATGAAAAGTGCGCTCATAGATGAAAAAATATATCTTAATTTTAATTTATGTAGCATGGTCAATCACTCAAAAGATAGCCTTCTGCTGTTTCAATAATTTGAGTATCAGCTTTAATAGAGGCAAGTTTGTTATTCAAATAGGCAATGTAAATTTTCAACTCTTTTAAATCGGCATCTGGACCAAGTTGTGAAAGACAAATATTTTTTTCAATGAGTTTTCCAGGGGTCTTAAAAAAAACCGTCAGTAAGTTCACTTCTTTTCTACAAAGGGAAATAACGGAAAATTTGCTTTGTAATTCTTCAGAATCTTTTTTTAATAGAACATCTTTAAAATGCAATTCACCAGAAGTGGATGCGCTAGAAGAGCGAAGCATCGCTTCAATACGGGCAATTAATTCTTTCATTGAAAAAGGTTTAGAAAGGTAATCATTAGCACCTGCATTTAAACCTTCCACCCGGTCTTCAACTTCAGATTTAGCGGTTAAAAGAATGACGGGTGTTGTATTTCCTTCGGAACGAATCGTTTGTAAAAGGCGAACACCATCCATTTTAGGCATCATTCGGTCAAATACCATGCCATCATAATAATTGGAATGGATTTTGTTTAAACCTTCTTCCCCATCATAGGCAACATCGATTTGATAGCCTTGATGTTCGAGTAAGACGGCTAAGGCGTTAGAAAGTTCTCGTTCATCTTCAACAATTAGTAAATTCATGCATCGTTCTCCTTTATAATTTGATAAATAGTTTGTAAATTAATGTCGATAGAAGCCATAATACTGGCACATCGCGTGAGTTCAGTGACAATTAATTCTGGGTCTTTTATTTGGTGTTTATATTTTAATTGATGTTCTAGACTAGCCCAACAGTCCATAGAAACAGTCCGGATTTGGAGTTCAAAAGGAATATGGGCAAGGACCCCATCGGTATATTCAAAAATCAAATGAAGGCTACGATAGCCATTTGGTTTAGGATATTTCACATAGTCTTTTTCAATGAGCAGGTTAAGACCCGGATGGTTTTTGAAATAATCTGCAATTGCATAGATTTCATGAATAAAGGTACAAACAATTCGAAAGCCGACAATGTCGGTTAATTCAGCCATCGCACTTTCAATGGTAATGGGCAAATGGCGACGTGCCAATTTTTCTTTCAAACTTTTTTCAGATTTGATCCGATGTTTAAAATGCTCAATGGGGTCAATGTCGTTTTTGGCACTTTCAGTATTACGATAATAATCAATTTCATTTGTAAAAGTCTTATCAAGCAATTCTAATTTAGGCAACAAATCGCCATAAAAAGTTTTTTCCATTCTAGTGCTCCCTTTAATCTAAGATTAACCCACAGATATTTTGAAGATTAATATTGTGAATTATGGATTATATCAATCATGAGTAGAGTTGATTTATATCAATTCTGTTTAATTATACCGTTTGAACCTTAAATTAGATTTAAACGCACTTTTGAAAGACAAAGGTTTTATCTTGACCAAGGCTTTTAAAAATTGTATAATATAAATAAAAAAGAAATTGAGGTGGAAAAATGAATCAAATTAATGCAGAAACGCAATTAGTGGCCTTACTTGGGACGCCTATTAAACATTCTCTGTCGCCAAAATTTCAAAATGCAGCTTTCGAAGCACTCCACTTACCCTATGTTTATTTGGCATTTGAAACACAAGCAGAAGCCCTTGAAAAGACTGTAAAAGCACTGATCCAATTAAATGCGCGTGGATGGAATTTAACAATGCCACATAAATCTGCGATGAGTAACCTCGTTGATGAATTATCCCCAGTTGCAAAAGTGATTGGAGCGGTTAATACGGTTGTTAACCAGGGTGGAAAGCTTTATGGAGATTCTACAGATGGCTATGGATATATGAAAATGATCTCCAAAGCCGGTGTTAACATCATTGGTAAAAAAATGGTTTTATTTGGAGCAGGAGGGGCTGCACGTGCCATTGCAGTACAAGCGGCTTTTGATGGCGTCAAAGAACTGGTGATTATTAATCGGTCCATTGAAAAAGCGGTGCAGCTTGCAGAAGAGATCAACCAAGCAACTGCTTGTGAGGCTTCCGGGATGGATTTTAGTGATCCCAAGGCGATTCAAAAAGCCCTTGACGATACACAGTTGTTAACCAATGCAACCAATGTCGGCATGTTCCCCAATGTAGATCAATGTTTATTAACAGACACGATGCTTTTGCCAAAAGATTTGGTTGTTTCAGATATTATTTATCATCCTCGTAAAACACGCTTATTAAAATTAGCAGAAGAAAAAGGGTGTCAAACGGTTAATGGCACACAAATGCTTTTTTGGCAAGGAGCGCAATCTTTTTTTCTATGGACAGGTAAAAAAATGCCAGAACAACTTATTCAGCAAGTTTTATAAAAAGGGAGAATAGATGAAGATTTTAGTTATTGATGGTCATGGTGGAGGATTAGGCAAAAATATTATTGCCCGGTTGATTAAAGAAAAAATAGGGGATGAAGTGGTTGCCCTCGGCACCAATGCATCTGCAACTTTCAATATGAAAAAATGCGGTGCCCATTATGGGGCAACAGGTGAGACCGCGATTGCCTACAATTGCGGTTTGTGTGAGCCAGGAGACATTATTACAGGACCGATTGGGATTATTGATGCTTATGCACTCCATGGTGAAATATCACCAGGTATGGCCATTGCTGTATCAAGCAGTAAAGCCGATAAATGGCTTATTCCAAGTTTACAATGCGATGTTCGGATTATTGGTACACAAGAGAAAAGCATGGCTGAATATATTGAAGAATTGATTGAGACGATCAAACAAAAAAGTAATTAAAGCTTCCTTATCCCGTCTTTTAGCCTTATAGAGGAGGCTTCAAGGCGAGGCTGTTTTAGAGGGTTTTTTTATGCGTGCACAATATATTTTTGTTTTTTCTTGACAAATGCGTGATTCTGTTTTATAATTAGTTCAAGCTAAATGTAATGAATGAGGAAAGTAGTTATGATTGAAACTTTCAGAGAGTCGGGATGGTGAGAGCCGATAGTCAAAATTTTAATGAAGTTCCCTCAGGAGCTGCCCACTGAATTAAGTAGGATGGGACGGAAACTCTTACCGTTATCAAAAGAGAGAATATGAACACAAGCGTGGGAGTATTTGCAAAGTGGATTATTAAAATCAATTAAGGTGGTACCGCGATTAACACTCGTCCTTTATGGAGGAGTTATTTTTTTGCGAAAAATAAATGATTCTGCAAATACACAAAAAAGCAATTATAGGAGGAAATGAATGTATTGGAACAAGAGTAAAGAATGTATGCCAAGAGAGCAACTGGAAAAACTGCAATTAGAACGATTAAAGAAAACGGTTAAAAAAATTTATCATGAAGTTGATTTTTATAAAGAGAAATTTCAAGAACTGGGAATTGAACCAAATGATATTCAATCACTCGATGATTTAAAAAAATTACCGTTTACGAATAAAACAGATTTACGTGAGAATTATCCTTATAAAATGTTTGCAGAACCATTATCAAAAATTGTAAGAATTCATGCAACGTCTGGAACGACAGGAAAACCAACCGTTGTAGGCTATACACGAAAAGATTTAGATATGTGGGAAGAAATTATTGCACGTTCTTTAGCTATTTCCGGAGCGGACGAACATTCGTTTATACAAAATGCATATGGATATGGACTATTTACAGGTGGTTTAGGGATTCATGGTGGGGCAGAACGCATTGGTGCTTCAATTATTCCAATTTCTTCCGGAAACACACAAAAGCAATTAATGCTGATGCGAGATTTCGGAAGTACACATTTAAGTTGTACCCCTTCATATGCGTTACTTTTAGCAGAAGCGATTAAAGAAGCAGGCATCAAAAAAGAAGAATTATCATTAAAAGCTGGGATTTTTGGAGCAGAACCTTGGACTGAAAATATGCGCAAGGAAATTGAATCAAAATTAGGCATTAAAGCTTATGATATTTTTGGTATGGCAGAACTTTGTGGTCCTGGCGTCGGCATTGAATGTGAAGAACAAAATGGGATTCATATTTGGGAAGATTATTTTATTCCTGAAATTATCAATCCAGACACTGGAGAAACCCTTGAAGATGGGGAAGTCGGCGAGCTTGTTGTGACGACCATAACAAAAGAAGGCATTCCACTTTTAAGATACCGAACACATGATATTACAAGGATCATTCCAGGAGAATGTAAGTGTGGTAGAACCCATAAACGGATTGAACGCTTACAAGGGCGCGTAGATGATATGATGGTCATTCGTGGGGTCAATGTATTCCCAACTCAAATCGAATCGGTCATTCTTGAATTTAAAGAAGTGGAACCGCATTATCAATTGGTTGTTCGACGCGATGGTCCATTAGATACTTTAGAAGTTAAAGTAGAGTTGAGCACAGAATATCAAATAGACAGTATTCCTAAGCTTGAAAATCTCGCAGCACAGATCAAAGGACGCATTAAATCATTGGTCGGTATTGCGGCTAAAGTGACCTTAGTAGAGCCTAAAAATTTACCGAGGTCTGAAGGAAAAGCAAAACGTGTTGTGGATTTAAGAAACCTATAAGGAGAAAAAAATGATTCGACAAATATCTGTTTTTATACAAAATGAAGAAGGCCATTTAGCAAAGGTACTCAAGATTCTTGCAGATAATGATATCAATATCCGTTCATTGACAATTGCAGAAACCGCTGATTTTGGCATTATGCGATTGATTTTGCAAGATACAGAAAAGGGTTTAACAGTTTTAAAAGCCAATAAAATTATGGCGAATGAAACCATGGTTTTAGCCGTAGAAATTCCGGATTTGCCAGGTGGCATGTCTTCCTTTATTCATTTACTAACGGAAAGTAAAATTAATATTGAGTATGCCTATTCCTTTTTACCAAAAAATACCTCAAATGCGGTTGTTATTTTTAAAGTGAATGATGCAGATAAAGAAAACGCAGTAGAAATTTTAAAACAGGCAGAGCATATCCATTTATTAGATCGCAATACCTTACTTATGAAATAAAAGCAAAATTAAAAAGCCTCTGTAACAGAGGCTTTTTTTACGATAACATATTTTTTTTATACAGAATAAAGGCAACAAAAGTCGTAATGAGGACAGAAACAAGCATCGAAAAACCAAAGGTTGGCATCGGTAAATTAGAAACATTCATTCCATAAAAGCCAGAAATCATGGTTGGAATGGCTAATAGAATGGTGATAGATGTTAAAATTTTCATAATGGTATTCATATTGTTAGAAATAATGGAACTAAAAGCGCCCATTGTTCCACTTAAAATATTAGAATAAATATTAGACATTTCAATGGCTTGTTCCACTTCAATGAGGACATCTTCTAAAAGTTCTGCATCATCGTCATATAATTTAAGAATACGACCACGCTGTATTTTTTCAAGAACCATCATATTTGCACGAAGCGATGTGGAAAAGAAGACCAAAGATTTATCAAGATCTTGTAGCTGAATAAGCCCTTGATTTTGCATCGTCTGTTGTAATTTTTTTTCAATCACAATGCGACATTTATCAATGCGGCGTAAGTAAAGCAAAAAGCGGGTTGCAATATGATAAAGCAATTGGAAAATAAACCGCGTTCTTAAATTTGTAAAAACATTTTTAATTTTGCCATTGACAAAATCCTCAATGATCTGATTTTTTTGTAGACAGACTGTTACAATATTATCCTGTGTTTCAATAATTCCAACTGGAATTGTGCTATACGTTGTGATTGCTTTATCTTGAATAAAGATTGGAACATCTAAAGTAATCAGGGCATAACCGGTATCGTCATCCATTTCAACTCGAGAAATTTCTTCTTTATCTAAAGCAGCGCGTAAAAAATCATCATCAATCAATAAGGTTTTTTTTACGAATTGCAATTCTTCTTCTGTTGGATCGGCTAGATTGATCCAACAATCTTTTTCAATTTTATCACATTCAACAAGTTTGTTGTCGATTGTTTTATAAATATTGAGCATTATAACCTCCTATTATGGTGGCTATAACGATAAATTACAGCCACATTTTTAATTGTAAAAATTGTTGTTTTCTCGCAAGGGTCTGGGTCCATAATTTATCTCCTTTCAATAGAATCTCTATATTACTATATCGTAAAAATCAAAAAAGTCAATCCCTTTTTATAAAAACAGAGGATTTTTTTGTACTTTTATGAAAAAACTCTCCACGAAATGTGGGGAGTTTTTTTAAAGTTTATTTGTTGTTTTTCTATAAAAATATAAATAGGTTTCGGCAGCCATGTCCCAATTAAAATGGGTATTAAAACAATTTTGTACAAGCTGTTGCCAGTCACTTTTATAGTCATAGAAAAGACCAACGGCTGCTTGAATGGTATAAAGCATATCATGGGCATTGTAGGTTTTAAAAGAATAGCCATTGCCTGTTTTGGTCTCACAATTATAATACTGAATGGTATCTTTCAAACCACCCGTTTCACGCACAATAGGAACGGTTCCATAGCGCATACAAATCATTTGGGATAAGCCACAAGGTTCAAATTTAGAAGGCATGAGGAATAAATCAGAGCCCGCGTAAATTTTGCGGGAAAGGGATTCATCAAAGTCAATGCAAGCACACACCTTTTTGGGATAAGCATAGGCAAGTTCCCGAAATAAATTTTCGTACTGGGATTCACCTGTTCCGAGAATGACCAATTGCAAATCCATCTGCAAAATTTCATGAATGACACCTGCGACAAGATCAAGCCCTTTTTGTTCGACAAGGCGAGTTACCATAGAAAGGACAGGGATATCGGGATTAATGGGCAAATCAAGGTATTCCTGTAAGGCTTTTTTATTTTTAACTTTACCAGAAAAGGTGGTATATTGTGTAAAAATATCCGAGTCTGTTTGTGGATTATAAACAGATTCGTCAATCCCATTTAAGATGCCATGAAGTTTAAAATCGATATCGCGCACAACCCCGTCTAAATTTTCTCCATAATAAGGATCTTTCAATTCTTCTGCATAGGAAGGGGAAACCGTGGTGACCAAATCAGCACTATATAAAGCGCCTTTCATTAAATTGAGTTTATTATAAAATTCCATAGCACTTGGGAAATATTCTAAATTAAGCAAGGGATTTAAATCATTAAAGCCGTAAAGACCTTGGTATTTTATATTATGGATGGTAAAGACAGATTTTGTATTTAAATAATGCCAATGGTATTGTTCTTTTAGCAAAAAAGGAATTAAAGCAGTTTGCCAATCGTGACAATGTAAAATATCCGGAAAAAAATCAATATAAGGAATACATTCTAAAACGGCGCGACTGAAAAAAATAAACCGTTCAGCATCATCATAGTCGCCATATAGTTGGTTACGGCTAAAAAAGGATTCATTATCAACAAAGTAGAAGGTCACATGATCTGTCTTATATTCAAAAATACCCACATAATGTTCTTCATAACCGACTTTAACATTAAAATGCATTAAAAATTTAAATTTTTGGACATATTGATCAGCAATTGACGAATATTTGGGTAGAATAACCCGCACATCGGTATTTTTTTTGGCCAAAGCCTTTGGTAGAGAGCCAATAACATCCCCTAAGCCACCGCTTTTAGCAAAAGGGAAAGCCTCTGAAGCAGCAAATAAAATTTTTAAAGCATCCATTATATTGTACTCCCTTTGCTTAAAACAATCGGGTTATTTGCGGTGCCCGTTAATTTAGTATTGTTGCGAATATGCACGTTTTTATCCATGATTACATAGTCTAATTGAACATTATCCCCAATAATGCATTTTTGCATAATGATGGAATGCTTAATTTGTGTATTTTCCCCAACAGACGCTTCTCGGAAAAGAATACTCTGGTCGATTTTGCCATTAATGGATCCCCCAGACCCAATAATCGAATTATGTACCATTGCATTGTCATCAAAAAAACAAGGATGATTATCTTTGATTTTTGTATAAATAGGAGATTCTTGCATAAATAATTCTTTCATAATATCATAATTTAGCAGGTCCATACTGGTTTGTAAAAAGCGATTAAGATTTAAAATACGAGAATAATAGCCAGAATGGGGAGCTCCATAAATGCGCAATTTATTCACATTTTCTTTAAGAAGATCCATTAAATCCCATTCACCACTAGTATGACCGAGTTTAATTAAATCAAGTAAGACCGATTTTTTAATAATTAAACTATCGGCATAAATATAATTGCTCTTCGAATCATCTAAATAATTGATATCGGTAATGCGGTACTGGTCAAAGTCAACAAAAACATCGTTATGGGTAAAAGAACAATTTGGTTGTGTTTTTCTAAACAATAGTGTTGCATCCGCATTATTTTTTTTATGGATATTATAGGCGGTGTGATAGTCAATATTTGTGACAAGATTTGGTGCGGTAATTAAAAGTTCTTCGTGTTTATCATGTAAAAGATAGGGGATATTGGCTTGTAAATCGCGAAGATTAATTTTAACTAATCCGCCAAAACGCACACTATTAGACCCGGCAAGAATGGATAAATCTTGTGATTTACGACATAAAGACCACTCAGAACCCGTACCTAAATGATCAATAAGCGAAGAATACTTACAAGAACCAATTACCCCTATTTTTTTAACACCAGAATTAACCAAATTAGATAAAGCAAAATCGATTAAACGGTATCTTCCAGCAAAGGGTAAGGTGCTTACGCTACGTGCTTGAAGGAGTTTTTTTAGATCACTATTTTCACCTTCAACATTGAGAATAATGCCTGTTACATTTTTCATAATCGGCCTCCTTACGTATTTATGACATGAATTTCTGTAGGATTGTCGCTTTCGCTAGCAACAATACGTGTCTTCGCCGAAATGCGAGCACGTGCTCCAATAATACAATTTTCTAAATGCGCCCCATCTTCAATTAAGGCACCGGTATGCACAATACAATGTTTCAAGGTAACGTTTTGGTCAATTTTAATATCGTGAGATAAAATAGAATGCTGAACATTGCCAAAGATCACGCACCCATCACAAATGAGACTATGTTTTACAATGGCATTTTCGCCAATATATTGCGCATGACGACTGGTATTATTGGAAAAAATCCGCCATTGATGTTCACTTAAATCAAAATCACAGGCATTATCTAACAAATCCATATTGGCATCGAAATAACTTTGAATGGTTCCAACATCACGCCAGTAGCCAGAGAAAGGATATGCAAAAATGCGTTTACTTTCCTGATGAAGCATTGGGATAATATCGTTGCCAAAATCATTAGAAGACGCTGGATTTTTAGAATCTTCAATCAAGGCTTTGCGAAGCACCGGCCAAGAAAAAACATAAATGCCCATGGAAGCTTGATTGCTTTTAGGTTCAGGCGGTTTTTCCTGAAATTCAAGAATGCGGTGTTCTGTATTGGCATTAATAATCCCAAAACGATGGGCTTCTTCCCAAGCAACATCCATGACTGCAATGGTTAAATCAGCGGCTTTTTCTTTGTGAAAATCAATCATTTTAGAATAATCCATTTTATAAATATGATCACCAGAAAGGATAATAACATATTCTGGATTAAAACGATCGATAAAATCAATGTTTTGATAAATGGCATCAGCCGTTCCATTATACCAACGGCCACCTTGTTGTCCCATATAAGGGGGCAGGATGCGAACACTCCCATTCATAGCCCAAGCGGAGCCATCGCCAATATAATTATTTAAAATATAAGGCCGATATTGTGTTAACACACCAATGGTGTTAATTTCAGAATTCATGCAATTGCTTAGTGGAAAATCGATGATGCGATATTTTCCTCCAAAAAGAACAGCGGGTTTAGCGTTATTGAAAGTTAAGGAACCCAAGCGGCTACCTTGACCGCCAGCTAATAACATAGCGACACATTCAGTTTTCATAATGTCCTCCTAAATATCGAAAAATTTGATGTAGAATAATGAAAAAAAATTTAAAGGGCTTAGTATAAATGTTTCTTTTTTTTCTTGGGACGTGTTTTAATATTTTGATGACTTGTTTTTGTTGGTGGCCGTAAAGCTGGCTTTGAAGAGTGGCAAGCATCCGTGCAGGGCAAGGTTTTTTTACAGGCCTTATAAATCAGAGCACTGGTTGTTGGTACAGCAATTTCAATGCTATAGAGTTGACCATGAAAAGGGATTTTTTCCGCATCAACAAATTTTTTAACGGGATATCCCTGTCCACCGTAAGCCAGTTGATCAGAATTAAAGACAAGTTCGTATTGCCGTAATTGCGGTACACCAACCCGATAGATTTTGTAACTTTCAGATCCAAAATTGAGAAGGTTCACTAAAGCGCTTTCTGGGGTATTGCCTAAGCGTTCAAAAATAATAATGCTCTGCTTTGTATTATTGGCATCAATCCACTTAAAGCCTTCCCAACTAGAATCTTTTTCCCATAAAGCGGGTTGCGCCTTATAAAAAAGGTTTAAATTTTGAACATAGTGAAAGAGTTGATGATGGTTTTTTTGCTTAAGTAAGAACCATTCAAGACTTTCATAATAGCGCCATTCTGTAAAAGGGGCAAATTCATTCCCCATAAAATTTAATTTTTTACCAGAATGAAGAAACATGTAAGCATAAAGAAGACGCAATTGATCAAATTTTGTATGCGGATCTCCAAACATTTTATCGAGGATTGTTTTTTTACCATGGACGACCTCATCATGGGACAAAGGCAAAATAAAGTTTTCACTAAAAGCGTAAGACATAGAAAAGGTTAATTTTTCATGAAAATCGCTGCGACAATAGGGGTCTGTCATCATATAAGAAAGGGTATCGTGCATCCATCCCATATTCCATTTATAATTAAAACCAAGGCCACCTTCATCTACGGGCCAAGTCACTAAGGGATAAGCAGTGGATTCTTCAGCAGCCATAATGGCATAAGGAAATTCTTTAAAAATATGTGTATTGAGTTTTTTTAAGAAATCGACGGCTTCTAAACAATCATTGCCACCCTTTTCATTTTTTCGCCATTCAAGGTCATAGCCATAATTAAGATAAAGCATACTTGCAACGCCATCAATACGTAAACCATCGGCATGATACAGGCTCATCCAAAAGTGGGCATTTGAAATTAAGAAAGATTGAATTTCGGGTTTGCCAAAATCAAATTCCATCGTTCCCCATTGCGGATGCTCTGTTGCTTCATAAAGATTTGTCCCATCAAATTTAGCAAGACCGTGTGCATCTTTACAAAAATGGCCAGGAACCCAATCTAAAATAACCGCAATGCCTGCTTGATGAAACGTATCAATTAAGTACATTAGGTCTTCTGGTTCACCATAACGACTTGTTGCAGAAAAATAACCCGTTAGTTGATACCCCCAAGAACCCCCAAAAGGGTATTCCATGATCGGCATAAATTCAACATGCGTGTAATGTAAAGATTGAATATAAGGAACCAATGTTTTAGCGAGTTCTCTATAACTCAGTGGCATCCCATCTGTATGTGTTCGCCAACTGCCGAGATGAACTTCATAAATATTCATAGGTGCAGGGGATTGAGCTTTTTTTAGTTGCATTTCTTGCCAGGGAGCATCTTGCCAATTATAGGTCGTAATCCTTTTCACTACAGAAGCTGTTTTTGGGTTAAGTTCTGAAAAAAAGGCGTACGGATCAGATTTTAAGACTTTTTCACCGTCGCATTGGGTCATATGATATTTATAAAGCATGCCTTCTTGTAAATTGTCAATCTGACAATACCAAATACCACCAGAGTGAGGCAATAAAGCCATGGGATGCGCTAAAGGATCCCAATCATTAAAATTGCCAACGATAGAAACGGCCAGAGCGTTCGGTGCCCAAAGACGAAACACTACGCTAGATTCTAGAAAGTGAGCACCAAAATATTCATAACTTTGATAATATGTCCCTTCATGAAAAAGATAATTTGCTTCTTCTGCGTTCATAATGTCTCCTTTTTGTTTGATTAAATCCTGTTATTGATTGTTCTTTTGATATAAAAGTAATTATATATATATTTTATCACGTTTATATGAAAATAAAAAGTATTATTTACAAAAATAGGCATTTATTTTTCCGCCAAAATTGAGGATAACGCAGATAAAATAGATCCCAACAAGTAAGGCAAATAAGCCCCCTAAATTACCGTAAAGAAGGGTGTAGCGTTGGGAATGGTTGATTGAAATAATTAACAATTGAAAAAAGAGATGGAAACCAATGGTTGCTGTAATAGCCCCTGGAATGCCGTTTTTTAAGGTGAGTTGAACATTTGTTGACATGGTATAAATAAAATCTAAAAATATAAAAGTAATAATGATCGAAAAAATCTTAGAATAAAGATCTATTTTTTCTAAGATGCCTAAATCTAATTGAAAATGAAGATTAATGAGGGTAATAAAATATTCTGAATAAATATAAACCAGCAGTGTAAAAAAGATACTAATGGCTAATAATAAAGTGGAAATCAGAGCATAGAGATAACCCTTTAAATGACTTTGTTTTTTCAGACCATAGTTAGAGCGCATCCCTGCTGTAATGGTTCGAACTGCGATGGCACCAAAGGTAAAAGAAAAAAAGAGAAAAACAATATTACCAGAGTCTGAATAGTGGGATAAAAAATAATCGAGAATACTTTCAAGATAAGAAAAAGCAAGGTCTGGCAAAAAATTTTGAAGAACATTAAATAAATACGACTGAAATTGATCAATAAACGGGGTAATGACGTTTAATAAAAACAATAAAAGAGGAATTACCGATAATAATAAATAAAAAGCCATTTGAGCACATAGTCCAAAAAAGTCCGTACGTGTGGCATCTTCAATAAAAAAGGAAATAAAACCTGGGAGGCTTTTATTGTGTTTCATGAGTGGCTTTTGTCCTTTCAATAAAAAATAAATTAAGCAATGCGCCGAGGATGACCGTAATACACATAAAATAAATCATTAAAATAACCATTAAAATACTATTAAACTGGAAAAAAATGTCTAAAATTTGAAAATCAAAAAAACCATTTTTTAAAATAATCGCTAAAATCCAGGAGGCAATTGTAAAAAGAACCCCAGGAAAAGCTTTTGAAAATGGGATTTGTAAAGCAGGAAGATACATATAAATGAGCAAAAGGATGAGGGAAACAACCAAAAAAATATAAAGCAGTGAAGCCCATCTCCAAAGAATATTATAAAAGGCGGGGACATCAAATGTCTCAACGATGAAAAGGTCAAAAGATTGTGTTAAAAAATAAAAATAAAAAGCGCCTAAAAAAACAATGACAAAGCGAAATAAGTATTTAAATGCCAATAGCCAAAGACCAATAAAACCACGGGTTTCCGGGATAGACATCACACGCGTAACGATGATGATCAGCGAGCGAATGGATAAAGCAGCGGCATAGACAAAGAAAATACTAAACAAAACATTGGTGATCAAAGACGAATTGCTGGCATTATAAGAAAAAACCGTATTATCTTGAAAACTTTGGTAGACCGTTGGGAGTAAGGTATTAAATAGAGCTAGTAAGATAGAGTTTGGATCCTTAGAGAGACTCGTTATAAAGTTATAAAAAAGCATTAGCGATGGAAAAAACGCAAGTAACATGCGATAACAAAGCTGTGCAGCTTGATTTAAAATATGAATTTTTTTGTTTTTGTTTTTCAAGAATTTGAAAAAATCTATGCAAATATGCATGCTACACCTCAAGTATTTTTTTTCATTATATCATGAGTATATTTAAAATTAAAGGGAAATTTTAAGAATTTGATATTTTAAATCTTGTATTTTTATAAAAAATATGGTATAATTTTACAAAAAATACAAGGAGAGATGAATGATAAAATTATATAATTCAGGTGCTTATTTGGTTAATGGAAAATCAATTGTTTTAGAAAACGAAGCAAAAAAAGTAGAACAATTAACTGGAAAGACGGCTACAGTTGAGACCGCTCGAAAAGGGACGATTGCCTATTCGATTTTAAAAGCACACAATACAACCGATGATATGGAAAATCTACATTTAAAATTTGATATGATGGCTTCGCATGATATTACATTTGTGGGGATTGTTCAAACAGCGAAAGCTTCTGGTTTGGAAAAATTTCCCATTCCCTATGTGTTGACGAATTGTCATAATTCACTTTGTGCAGTCGGAGGAACCATTAATGAAGATGACCATGTTTTTGGATTGTCCGCTGCAAAAAAATATGGCGGTATTTATGTACCACCACACATTGCGGTCATTCATCAATATATGAGAGAATGTATGGCAGGCTGTGGTCGCATGATTTTAGGCTCCGATTCGCATACCCGTTATGGGGCCCTTGGAACGATGGCCATTGGTGAAGGTGGCGGTGAGTTGGTTAAACAATTATTACAAGACACCTACGATGTTGCGTTGCCAGAAGTTATTGGTGTATATTTAGAGGGTGCTCCACAGCCAGGCGTTGGGCCACAAGATATTGCCCTTGCCATTGTTGGCGCAGTTTTTAAAAATGGCTATGTCAAAAATAAAATTATGGAATTTGTTGGACCAGGGATTGCCGGATTATCAACAGATTTCAGAAACGGTATTGATGTGATGACGACAGAAACAACCTGCCTTTCGTCTATTTGGCGCACCGATGACGATACAAAAGCTTATTTAGCAGAACATGGTCGTGTAGATGCCTATAAACCTTTAAATCCTGCTGATATTGCTTATTATGATGGGATGATCTACGTTGATCTCGCAACCATCAAACCCATGATTGCTTTACCATTCCATCCAAGCAATACCTATGAAATTGATGAATTGAATGCAAATCTTGATGATATTTTAGCAAAAGTTGAACAAGAAGCCATTAAAACGAATGGTTCACAAATTGATTTCACCTTAAGAGATAAAATTGTGAATGGACAACTACAAGTGCAACAAGGGATTATTGCCGGTTGTGCTGGAGGCACCTATAGTAATATTATGGAGGCCGCCCATATCCTTAAAAATAAAAATTGTGGGAATGGTAATTTTACCTTAGATGTTTATCCCTCTTCACAACCTGTTATGATGGATTTAGTTAAAAAAGGTGTAATGAGTGACTTAATGGCAGCGGGGGCCATTATTAAAACTGCTTTTTGTGGTCCTTGTTTTGGCGCAGGAGATACCCCTGCAAATAATGCACTAAGCATTCGACATACCACACGTAATTTTTCAAGCAGAGAAGGGTCTAAGCCAGGTTCAGGCCAATTATCAGGCGTTGCTCTAATGGATGCACGTTCTATTGCAGCCTCTGCAGCAAATGGGGGGATTTTAACCTCCGCAACAAGCATTGCAGATGATTATGTGATACCAGAATATCATTTTGATGATTCAGCTTATAAAACACGAGTTTATAATGGGTATGACCAAGCAGAAGCGGATGCAGATCTTGTTTATGGTCCTAATATTAAAGATTGGCCGACAATGAGTCCATTAGCGGATAACATTTTGTTAACAGTCTGTTCAAAAATCATGGATGCCGTCACAACCACAGATGAGTTAATTCCATCAGGAGAAACTTCCTCTTATCGATCAAATCCTTTAGGCTTAGCAGAATTCACCTTGTCGCGTCGTGACCCGGAATATGTTGGCCGAACAAAAATTGTTAGTGCGTTTGAAAAAGCACGACTGGCGGGCGAAGATTTAGAAGCAACAAATCCAGATTACCAAAAAAGCTTTGATCAGATCAGAAAGATTAAAGGGTATGAAAAGATTAAATCTCAAGAAGTTGAAATTGGGAGTATGATTTATGCAGTTAAACCTGGAGATGGCTCTGCGCGAGAACAAGCAGCTAGTTGTCAGCGAGTTATTGGAGGATTGGCTAATATTGCTAACGAATATGCAACGAAAAGATATCGTTCAAATGTGATCAATTGGGGGATGTTGCCTTTCCAATTAAAAGATGAACCCAATTTTGGCG
>Ga0172378_10000856_pt1 | contig 27578 bp, 22 predicted proteins | sample GrowelOW332metaG_FD_119755 | JGI IMG/M metagenome (GOLD analysis project Ga0172378, IMG submission 119755) | Groundwater microbial communities from an aquifer near a municipal landfill in Southern Ontario, Canada - Pumphouse #3_1 metaG | ecosystem: Environmental > Aquatic > Deep subsurface >...
AATGGCCTTTTAAATCTTCGTACATTCATTTTTGGTATTATTGTAAAGAAGAATATCATCATAATCAATGACCTGATAAAAGGAAACATTCCTATGGTATTTGCTCTGATATGAATTTTTTCAGTTACAATTACAGACCAAAAGCTGGAATTTACCATGCTTACTATGTTCATTATAAGCATTATTGCTAAAGTGAATACAGTTTGAGGAGTGCTTAATATATTTTTAATAACCTTTCCATATCCCTTAAGCATATTAAATATACTTATGTTTCTTGTCTCCGCTATTCTGATTTTTCCTTGAACGTTTCTAAAAGTGAGTTTTTTTTCATAGTTATCACTCAAATATCATATTGTAATGTAATTTTATACCTAAGAATAGTATTTTACAATAAATAGCCAAATTATTATTAATTTCCTATATTATTTATATATCAGAACTATTGTTGATATGGTATAATTTAGATAATGTAAAAATGTGCAAAATTATTGAAAAAATTATTAATTATAACAATATTCGGCAATTGTGAGGTAGTTTTATGAAAAAAAAGGGTTCATTAAAAAATTTTATATTAAAAAATTACCTGTTTATTATAATCGTTTCTGCAATTGTAATATTGCTTATAGATTCTATGGTTTTAATTAAGTATTTTAGTTTAAGCGTTATGAACAATGACGAAATGATTTCTGAAAATATCAGCAGAAATTTAAACACCTATTTAAATCAACCTTTAGATAATTTAAAATATGCTGACAGTGTTATAGAAAATGGGGGAAATGCAGGTAATATATTAAACAGTATATTAAGCAGTAACAAGATATTTGAAAAAATTGAAATTTTAAATAAAAATGGACTGGTTATTGATTCTTTTCCTAAACAAGACAGCGAAGGAGGAGCTGACAGATCTAAAGAAGATTATTATAAGGCAGCTATAGAAAAAAATGTATTTTGGTCAGGAAATTTAAATTCAAAAAATCCAGCTGCCCCAGAAGCTTTATTAGAATATCCCGGTAATAAATATATTTTATTAGGTTATCTTAATTTAAAAGACATAGTAAGCTCATATAAAGATTTAATCAGTAATGGCCTGGAAATTTCAGTTATTGATGAAAACGGAATTTATATATCAAATAATAAAACCAGCTTTAATAATAAATCAGCAGATGAAAATTTAATAAAAAATATTAAAAATAGATCAGAAAAAATTGATTCTTTTATTTATAAAGATAAAACCAATAAGAAAATCATGTTAAGCTATACAGCTAATAAGACTACAGGATGGTATGTGGCAGTCAGTCAGCCTTATTACTTTGCAATAAAGCCTATATTTATCATAATTACAGGTATCATTATAGTATTAATCATAATAATAGCTTCAATTACCTTATTTCTGTATTTCAGAGCTGTAATTATTGAAAAAGCCTTTAATAGCTTAAGCTGTCAAACAAGCCTGGTGGCAAAAGGTCAGTGCGAAAAAATGATAGTAATGGATAGTTTCACTGAGTTTAATTATTTATCTGATAATATTAATGAAATGATTACAAAAATTAAAGAAAGAGATCAGAGCCTGAAGAAAATGGCTTATTATGATTCTCTGACAGGGCTTCCAAATAAAATATATCTAAATCTGGAGCTTCAAAAACATATAAAAAATTACAGTAAATCCAGTAAAGCTTTTGGCCTTTTGTATATAGACATAGATGATTTTAGAAAAATTAATGATACCTATGGTCATAAAGCAGGAGACGAAGTGTTAATTCAATTCAGCAAAAGGTTAAATATACAGCTGCAGAACAATATATTATGCTTTAGGCTGGGCGGTGATGAATTTGCATTATTGATTCAGGATGTTGAGGGAAGAATAGAGCTGGAATCAGATGTAAAACGTATAATTAATAAATTTAAAAAGCCATTTATATATGATGAAAAGGAAATCTATTTCAGTGTAAGCATTGGAGTAACTCTTTATCCCAAAGACGGAGAAGACGAAAGTGAACTGCTTCAATATGCGGATACCGCTATGTATGCTGCCAAAGAGAAGGGCAAAAATAATTATAAATTCTTTACAGGAAAGATGAGAGATGAAGTTAAAAAGAAACTGGATATTGAAAGAAATCTAAGAAGGGCACTTTCAAAAAATGAATTTCTTTTATATTACCAGCCTCAAATTGATATTAATAATCTTAGTATTAAGGGCTTTGAGGCGCTTATAAGATGGAACAGCAGTGAAATGGGCTTTATAAATCCAACTGAATTTATAAGTATTTGCGAAGAGACCAATATGATAATACCAATAAGTAATTGGATAATAGAAGAGGCCTGCAAAACTATTAAAAAAATAAATGCAAAACATGAAAAAAATCATACCATATCTATTAACATATCGCCAATTCAGCTAAAATATGATAATTTTACTAATGAATTAAAGGATATAATAAATAGGACAGGGATAGAACCTAAGTTTATAGAACTGGAGATAACTGAAAATGTATTAATAAATTCCTATAATGAGATACTTGATATTTTATATAAAATCAAAGAAATTGGTGTAAAGATATCACTAGATGATTTTGGGACAGGCTACTCATCCTTTTCATACTTAAAAAACCTTCCTATAGATTTTCTTAAAATTGATAAGGCTTTCGTTAATAATATAGATAAAGATAATAAGGATTTAAAACTTATAAGATCTATTATAAATATGGCTCATGACCTTAATATGAAGGTAATAGCTGAAGGAATAGAAACATTTTCACAGCTTAATTATATAGAAAAAAATAACTGTGATATAGTTCAGGGATTCGTATACAGTAAGCCTATACCTGAAGATTTACTTGATGATTATATAATAAAGTACAATGAAGAGGATATTCCTTCAAAACTTATTAAAACCTGTTAAAGCAATAAAAAAACCGACCTTGGTCGATTTTTTTACATTATTTGATTTTTTTATACTCTTCAAGTCCCAGTTTCAAAAGATTAACTGAAGCTTTCAAATCTTCTTCCTTTAAACAATAGGATATTCTTATTTCATCTTCTCCTAACCCTTTAGTTGCATAAAAGCCGGCAGCAGGAGCTACCATTACTGTTTCGTTATTATAGCTGAAATCAGTTAAAAGCCATTTTGAAAAATCCTCAGCATCTTTAACAGGAAGCTTAGCAACTATATAAAAGGCACCTGCTGGTTTTTCGCATATAACTCCGGGAATTTCTTTAAGACCATTATACATAATGTTTCTTCTGTTTTCATATTCTTTTTTAACCTTAACAAAGTATTCCTTATCAGTATTTATAAGATTAGCAGCTGCTATCTGCTCAATGGTTGCAACGCATAGCCTGGACTGACATATCTTTAATGCCTGGTTTATTACCTCTCTGTTTTTTGATGCTAAAAGACCTATTCTTGCACCGCAGGCACTATATCTTTTTGATATACTGTCAATCAGTATTATTCTGTCTCGTACACTGTCGAAGAAAAGAGGGGAGGTATATTTAAGATTATCGTATACAAACTCCCTGTAAACTTCATCTGAAATAATGTACAGGTTTTTCTCTAAAGCAATCCGGCAAAGCATCTCTATTTCATCATAGGTATATACGGTTCCGGTTGGATTACCTGGGTTTGCTATAAGAATAGCTCTTGTTCTGTCATTAATTTTGCTTAAAATAGCGTCCATACTTGGCAGATGAAAGCCTTCTTCTGCTTTTGTCATAAATGGATTAACTTTAACTGAAGCCAGCTCCAAAAATGAATTATAATTTGTATAGAAGGGTTCAGGAATTAATATATTATCTCCTTCATCTGCTATGGCCATTACTGCAAAAAGTATCGCCTCGCTGCCTCCATTTGTTATCAGCATTTCACTTTTGTCAAATTCCAGATTCCACTCTTTATAGTATTTAATGAAGCTTTCAATAAGCTGATTTATTCCTGCAGAGCTGGAATATTTTAATACTTTATCCTTATAGTTTTTTATACCATCTATAAAGGTGTCCGGAGTTAAAATGTCCGGCTGCCCAATGTTTAAATGGTATACCTTAATTCCTTTAGACTCAGCTTCTTCACTATATGGAGCAAGTTTTCTGATTGGAGAAAACTGCATTTTTTTTATTCTATCTGATACTTTCACCTTTAAGCCCCCCTAATTATATATTAATTATTATCGAAATTTAATAGTATTTCTTTAGCAGGTTTCCTAATCTTTTAATTCCTTCTTCAATTTTATCTTCAGGCATAGTAGAATAGTTCAGCCTGAAATAATTTTCATGTCCGCCATTTGGGAAAAATGAACCTCCCGGTACAAAAGCTACGTTTTGCTCTATAGCCTCCTTAAATATATCTCTTGCATTTAAATTTTCTTTTAGTTCCACCCAGGCAAATAATCCACCCTTAGGACGGGTATATTTTACTTCCTTTGGAAAGTATGTTTCTATTGATTTTAACATAACATCTCGTCTTTTTCTATATACAGAAACAATTTTTTCTATATGTTTTTGAATATCGTTTTCTTCTAAAAACCTATAGGTTATAAGCTGTGAAACAGTGCTGCTCTGAAGATCCGCTCCCTGCTTGATTAAAATATATTTTCTTATTATTTCGGGTTTGGCACATACCCAGCCCAGTCTGAATCCGGGACAGAATATTTTGGAAAATGTTCCTAGATATATAACATATCCATCCTTATCAAAGCTCATTATAGAAGGAAGCCTTTTGCCCTCAAATATAAGATCTCCATAGGGACTATCCTCAATAACCGGAACATTATACTCTTTAGCAAGCTCGGCTATTCTTTTCCTTCTTGACACCGGCATGGTTTTACCTGAAGGGTTTTGAAAATCCGGTATAGTATATATCATTTTTACTTTATCAGTTGTTTTAAGTGCTTTTTCTAATTCTTCTATTATCATTCCATCATCATCAGTAGGGATTTCAACAAAATTAGGCCTGTATACCATAAAAGCATTTATTGCACCAAGGTAACTGGGGCTTTCACATAGTATTACATCTCCCTCATTGACAAAAAGCTTGGCAGAAAATTCAAGACCTTGCTGGGAGCCATTTATCATCATAATGTTGTCTTCAGTTACGTTAACATTAGCTTGGCTCATTATATCGCCGGCAATCTTTTTTCTAAGGGGAGTATAGCCGTCTGTAGAGCTGTATTGAAGGGCAATATCACCTTCCTCTTGAAATACTTTTTTAGAAATCCTTGCTATTTCTTCTTTTGGAAACAGCTCAGGAGCAGGCAGACCGCCGGCAAAAGATATAACTTCAGGTCTTTCAGTAAGTTTAAGAAGCTCTCTGATTTCTGAAGCCTTTATCGCACCAGTTCTGTCAGAAAATTGAATGTTCATTAAAACACCTCCAAAATCTTTACTTTATATTTTGCCTTACCTAATTGCTGCAAAAAATTAAGGTTATATATGCAATTTCCTTACCTAATTTCATTTTACATTTAAATTTACGTTCCTTCAATATTTATACGAAAATTGATGTGAAAATTTCATAATATTTAGAAAATAAATAAAATTATTTATTTTCTAATCAATAAAAATATTGTAAGAATTATAACAACTTTTATTTAGATAAATTATAGGGTATAATATTATAAGCTAAGGAATTATAGAGGAGTGTGTAATATTGAATAAAAAGTTTTATATAGAGACCTGGGGATGCCAGATGAATGAAGAGGACTCAGAAAAGCTTTCAGGAATGTTGAAAGCTAAAGGCTACCAGGCAGCAGATAAATTAATGGAAGCAGACCTTATTATATATAATACCTGCTGCGTAAGAGAAAATGCAGAGCAGAAGGTATATGGAAATATAGGAATACTAAAAAAATATAAAAAGGATAATAAGGACCTTATAATAGCGGTTACAGGATGTATGATGCAGCAGCAGGGAATGGCGGATAAAATAAGGCGGAAATTTCCTTATGTTGATATAATAATAGGAACCTTTAATTCTTACAAATTTATAGAATATTTAGATCAGGTTTTAAATACCAGAAAGAAAATAACTGACATACATGAAATACAGGGAGAAATAATAGAGGGAATTCCTGTTGACAGAAAGAGCTCTATTAAAGCATTTGTAACAATAATGTATGGCTGTGATAATTTCTGTACATACTGCATTGTACCATATGTAAGAGGAAGGGAAAGAAGCAGAAAATCAGAGGATATAGAAGCTGAAATTAAAACTTTAGTCTCAAAAGGGTATAAGGAAGTAACACTTTTAGGACAAAATGTAAACTCCTATGGCAAAGGGCTTAATCCTTCCATCAGTTTTTCCGATCTGCTTAGAAGGATAGATAAAATAGAAGGCTTAGAGAGAATAAGATTTATGACAAGCAATCCAAAGGATCTTACAATAGATTTAATTCAGGCTATAAAAGAATGTTCTAAGGTATGTGAGCAGGTTCATATTCCTGTTCAGTCAGGCTCTTCAAGAATTCTTAAATTAATGAACAGAAAGTATGACAGAGAGCATTATCTAAGTACTATAAAAATGATTAAGGAAAATGTAAAAGATGTTACTTTAACTACTGATATATTAATAGGATTTCCCGGAGAAACAGAAGAGGACTTTTTAGAAACAATAAGTCTATGCAGGGAAGTAGAGTTTGATTCTGCCTTTACCTTCCTCTATTCTAAAAGAGAAGGAACTAAGGCTGCAGAGTATGATAATCAGATTCCAGATAATACAATGCATGATAGATTTAACAGATTAGTTGATACAATAAATACAATAAGTGAAAGAAAGAATAAAGAATATCAAGGCAAAACATACGAAGTCCTTGTAGAGGGAAAGAGCAAAAATGATGAAAAAACTTTAACCGGAAGAACCAGAGGAGGAAAGCTGGTTAACTTTCTGGGAAGTGAAAGCTCAATAGGAAAGCTGATTAATGTTAAAATAACTGATGCTAAATCCTTTTCCCTGTTTGGAGAGGAAGTTTAGGAGGGTTTATTATGAGCTTGACTCCAATGATGAAGCAGTATCTGGTAACTAAAGAAAGCTGCAGCGATTGTATTCTATTTTACAGGCTGGGAGACTTTTATGAGATGTTTTTTGATGATGCAGAGCTGGCTTCAAAAGAGCTGGAGCTGGTTTTAACGGGCAGAGACTGTGGCCTGGATAAAAAGGCTCCAATGTGCGGTATACCTCATCATGCTGCAAAAAACTATGTTTCAAGACTTGTAAATAAAGGTTATAAAGTAGCTATTTGCGAGCAGATGGAAGATCCCAAACTGGCTAAGGGCATTGTTAAAAGAGATATTATAAAAATAGTAACACCCGGGACATTTTCAGACAATGATTTTCTTGAAGAGTCTAAAAATAATTATGTCATGAGCATTTTTTCAAATAAGGAAATGGTATCTCTGGCATTTACAGATATAACCACCGGAGAATTTTATGCAACTTATTTTCCCTCAGATTATGGAGTCATATATGATGAAATATCAAAGTATGAGCCTAAGGAAATATTAGTTCCGGAATCTATAGATTTTGATATTCTAAAGGGGATAGATGAAAGATTCGGAGTCTCTGTTACAAAAAGAAAGGGAGAGTATTTTAAAGAAGCTGCTAAGGAAAATGTACATAAAAGTTTTCAGGAATTAGATATAGATAATATGGAAAGTACTTTGCTTAATTCTGTTAACGGCCTGCTCAATTATGTATTTGAGACTCAAAGGTCTTCATTATCTAATATAAGCAGTATAGAACTATACAGCGTAGAAAACTTTCTTAGTATTGACAGTAATTCAAGAAGAAATTTAGAGCTTACAGAATCAATGAGGGATAAAGCAAAAAAGGGGTCCCTTCTTTGGGTTATAGATAAAACATCAACAGCTATGGGAGGAAGAAGGATAAGAAAGTGGCTGGAGCAGCCTCTTATCAGGAAAATTGAGATTGAAGACAGATTAAGTGCAGTAGAGGAGATTACAAATAATATATCTCTTCATGAGGAGCTTAAGGAAAATCTAAAAGAGATATATGATGTAGAGAGGATTACAGGAAAGCTTTCATCAAAATCAGTTAATGCCAAGGAGCTGATATCGCTTAAATTATCTATATCCAAGCTGCCTAAGGTAAAAAGAATAATTGAAGAGTTTTCATCTCCATTATTTAAATCAATATTTAAAGATTTTGACCTTTTAGAGGATGTTTACAATATTATTGATAAAGGAATAGATGATAACCCGGCCCTTTCAGTTAAAGATGGGGGAGTTATCAAGGAAGGCTACAATAATGAGATAGATCAGCTGAGAGAGGCAAAGAGAAACGGCAGAAAGTGGATATCCAATTTAGAGGAAAAGGAAAGAGAAAGGACGAATATAAGATCTCTTAAGGTATCTTATAACAAGGTATTTGGATATTATATTGAAGTTACTAAATCTAATATTTCCCTTGTCCCAGATGATTATATAAGAAAGCAGACTCTGGCAAACGGAGAAAGATACATAACACCAGAGCTTAAAGATATGGAGGATAAGATTCTGGGAGCAGAGGATAAGCTAATGGGCCTGGAGTACGACTTATTTGTTAAGATAAGAGATGAAATAGAAGAAAATGTTTATACTATGAAAAATACTGCCAAGCTTATCGGAGACATTGACTCTTTAAATTCTCTGGCTTCCGCTGCTCTTTTAAATGGTTATGTAAAGCCTGAAATTAATAACAGGGGTGAGATTTTTATAAAAGAGGGAAGGCATCCGGTAGTTGAAAAAATGCTGTCTAAAGGAAGCTTCATAGCAAATGATGCACTCATTAACAATAAAGAAGATCAGCTTCTGATTATTACAGGGCCTAATATGGCTGGAAAATCCACATATATGAGGCAAATCGCTTTAATTGTAATCTTAGCCCAGATGGGAAGCTTTGTTCCTGCAGAGCAGGCTTCAATATCTGTATGTGATAAGCTCTTTACAAGAATCGGAGCATCAGATGATCTTACTTCCGGAAAGTCTACTTTTATGGTAGAGATGTGGGAAGTATCAAATATACTTAAAAATGCTACTAGAAACAGCCTTATTCTTTTAGATGAGGTTGGAAGAGGTACAAGCACCTATGATGGTCTAAGCATTGCCTGGGCTGTTATAGAGTATATATGCAAAAATAAAAATCTCAGGTCAAAGACTCTTTTTGCTACCCATTATCATGAACTTGTTAAACTGGAGGGCAAAATAAAGGGAGTTAAAAACTATTCTATTGCAGTTAGAAAATTGGGATCGGATATCATATTTTTAAGAAAGATAATCCCGGGAGGAGCAGATGAGTCCTATGGAATTGAGGTAGCTAAGCTTGCCGGCATTCCAAAGGATGTAATAGACAGAGCAAGAGAGATACTGCGCGAGCTGGAGGAAAATAAAGCAAATACTGGGGCTTTCTCCATAAAAGAAGAAGCTTTGCAGCTGGGATTCGGAGATTTTGAAAAAGATGAGATAATTAATAGTTTAAAATCAATTGATATATTTAATATCACACCTATGGAAGCTATGAACAGGCTAAATGATATTATTAAGAAGGCTAAAGCATTATGAACAGGATAAAATTTTTAGATGGAAATACTTCTAATAAAATAGCTGCAGGAGAAGTTGTTGAAAGACCTTTCTCTGTAGTAAAGGAATTGATAGAAAACAGCATAGATGCAGGAAGCAGAAATATAACAATAGATATAACCGAGGGCGGAGAAAAAAGCATATTAATCGTTGATGATGGAAATGGAATCTATCCTGATGATATTGAGCTGGCATTTAAAACCCATGCAACTTCAAAGATAGAAAAGCTGGAGGACATTTATCAGATAAACTCCATGGGGTTTAGGGGAGAGGCCTTGGCCAGCATAGCTGCAGTATCTAAAACTAAGCTGATTTCAAGAACAGCTGAATTTGATTATGGAAGAGAAATATTAATTAATGGAGGCTATGTTGATTATATTAAGGATCAGGGTGCAAATAAGGGAACAAAAATAGAAGTAGATGATTTATTTTATAATGTACCAGCCAGACTTAAATTTTTGAAGTCTCCTCAGAGAGAATCTGCTTTGATTTCTGATATTGTAAGCAGGTATTCTGTTTCATATCCTGAAATTTCCTTTACACTTATAAGTAATTCCAGAAAGGTAATAGAAACATATGGAAATGGAAACAGAGAGGATGCAATCCTAAGTATATACGGAAAGAGTATACGGGAAAATCTGTTCAGCTTTAACCAGGATTTTGGGGACTATTCAGTATTTGGATATTTAGGAAGTGAAGAGCTTTTCAGGGGCAGCAGAAATAACCAGAGCATTTTTATAAACAACAGGTATATTAAAAATAAAACTATAGACGCAGCTGCTGAAAATGCATTTAAATCCTTTATAACAATAAATAAATTCCCGTTTTTTATAATATTTATTAAAATAAACCCAGAACTTATAGATGTAAATGTTCATCCTACAAAATCTGAAATAAAGTTTTGGGATGAAAGAGAAATCTACAGAGGGGTATTTGACTCTGTTCATGAAGCAATAAGAAACAGCAAGATAAATAAATTTAATGATATCCCTATAGATGAAATTAAAGAAAAGACAGAAGAGAAAAAAGAATATTCAATTCCTGAAATAAACAAATTACAAGGTAGTGCTGAGATGAAAGCTCCCATATATGTTAATGTTCCTATAGATTTTACACAGGAGAAAAAGGAAGATTATATTGAAAATAATAAAATAGGGGAGAGAAAACTGCCTCAGCTTAGAATTATAGGGCAGTATCATAAAACATATATAATATGTGAAGATAATGAAAATCTTTATCTTATAGATCAGCATGCAGCCCACGAAAAGATATTGTATGAAAAGTATATGAAAGAAATAAAAAATGAAGATGTGGCAGTTCAGGTTTTACTGTCTGGTATAGTAATAGAACTAAGCTATGAAGATTTTATTATATATAAGGAAAATAAAGATATTTTTGAAAACAGCGGGTTTAAAATTGAAGTTTTTGGAGAAAATACTATTAAAATATCAGAAGCTCCAATATTTATAGGGAAAGTACAATTAGAAGGCTTCTTTAAGGATATGTTAGATAATATCAGCTCTATGGGACACGGGGATAGGGAAGAGATTAAGTGGAGAAAGATTGCAACTATGGCCTGCAAGGCAGCTGTAAAGGCAAATGACAGCCTAAGCCTTGATGAGATAAAAAAGCTTATTGATGATCTTTCATATATTGATGATCCATTTAACTGCCCCCATGGAAGGCCTACCATAATAAAATTTTCACTTAGTGATATGGAGAAGAAATTTAAAAGGATAGAGTAAGTATGGATAAATTTATAATATTATCAGGACCAACTGCTGTAGGAAAAACTAATATTTCTATTAAACTTGCCCAAAAATTAAATGGTGAGATTATATCCTGCGACTCTATGCAGATTTATAAAGGAATGGATATAGGCTCTGCAAAGATAAAACCAGATGAAATGGAGGGAGTTCCTCATCACCTTATTGACTTTTTAGAGCCCACAGAATCATTTACTGCAGCTTCCTTTAAAGAAAAAGCATCAAAATTAATAAGGGAAATAAACGAAAGAGGAAAACTTCCCATTTTAACTGGAGGAACAGGTCTTTATATTGATTCTCTTATAGATGATTATTCTTTTACTTCAGTATTCAAGGATGAAGCTTATAGAAATTATTTATATAAGCAGGCTGCAGAAAAGGGAAATGAATATGTCCACTCACAGCTTAAAGAAAAAGATCCTGTATCTTTTAATAACATTCACCCTAATAATATTAAGAGGGTTATCAGAGCACTGGAGGTATACCAAGTATCAGGAAAGCCATTTAACTATTATATGAATGGAGAACAAGATAAAAAATATGAATTTTTGTATTTTGTGTTGACTATGGATCGATTAAAGCTATATGATAGAATAAATAAAAGAGTTGACACTATGATTGATGAAGGCCTTTTAGAGGAAGTAAAAAAGCTTAAAGAAACTGGTCTTACATCTGATATGCAGTCTATGAAAGGAATTGGCTATAAGGAGCTTTTGTACTATTTAGAGGGGAAATTTACATTAGATGAAGCCATAGACAAGATAAAGCAGGGCAGCAGAAATTATGCCAAAAGGCAGCTCACCTGGTTTAGAAGAAACGATGCGGTCATATGGATAGATAAAGACAATTTTATTGACGATAGAGCAATAATATATTACATTATAGAATATATAAATAAGAAATTGCATAATTCATAAATTAACTTTTTCAGTTTTAAAAGATGTTAATAATTCATTATTTTTAAACTGAAAAATCAGCCCAAATATTATTATGCAATTTTCTTAAATAAGAAACTTGGGGGAGGGGTATCAAGTGAAAACTATAACTAATCTGCAGGATTTATTCTTAAACGAGGCAAGAAAAAGTAAAATCCCGGTTACAATATTTTTAACAAACGGATTTCAGATAAAGGGATTTGTTAAGGGCTTTGATAATTTCATTGTGATAATAGACAATGAAGGCAAACAGCTTATGATATATAAGCATGCAATATCTACTGTAAATCCTTTAAAAACAATAACTATTAACTTAGAAGAAGAATAGGAATTTGCCTATTCTTTTATATTGTGATAATATTTATAGGTAATTTTAATAAAGGAGAAAAAATGATAAAAGAAACAAGGGATATATTAAAAGAAAAATACGGTATTAAAGATGAAGTGATACAGATATATGAAAAAGCTTTAAATGATGTTAAGGATATATTTTGTAAGTTCGATGAAATAAGGGAATATAATCAAATCAAGGTTCTTAAAGCATTTCAGGATGAAAGAATCAGTGATATCCATTTTGGAATGACTACTGGATATGGCTATGGGGATATTGGAAGAGATTCCTTAGACAAGGTATATGCAAGAATATTTAATACGGAAGCGGCGCTGGTTCGTCCCCATTTTGTTAATGGAACTCATGCAATCGGAGCTGCTCTGTTTGGTAACTTACGAACAGGGGATACAATGCTTTCAATCTGCGGAACTCCTTATGATACTCTACATGGAATAATAGGAATTAACGAAAAAAGCAATATGGGTTCATTAAAGGATTTTGGAGTAAAATACAAGCAGGTTGACTTAAAGGATGAAAATATTGATTTGGAAAAAGTTAAAGCTCAGCTTTTAGGTGATAAGTCCATAAAGCTTATCCATATTCAAAGATCAACAGGCTATGGCTGGAGGAAATCACTTTCTATAGAAAAAATAAAGAAGACCATTAAGTTTATTAAAGATATAAGGGAAGATGTAATAGTTTTTGTAGATAACTGTTATGGAGAATTCATTGAATCATATGAGCCCACAGATGTGGGAGCAGATCTTATTGCAGGGTCACTTATTAAAAATGTTGGTGGTGGAATAGCTCCAACAGGCGGGTATGTTGCCGGAAAGAAAGAATATGTTAATAATACAGCATACAGGCTTACCATTCCCGGAATAGGAGGGGAGTGCGGTTCTACCTTTGGAGTTACAAGGCTTATGTACCAGGGATTGTTTTTAGCTCCCCATATATCTATGGAAGCGTTAAAGGGAGCAATAATATGTTCCAGAATAATGGAGCTTTTAGGTTATGAAGTTCTTCCAAAATATAATGATGACAGAACAGATATAATTCAGTCAATTAAGTTTAATGACAAGGAAAAGCTTATTAATTTCTGTAAGGGTATTCAGTATGGCTCTCCTGTAGACTCTTTTGCAGAGTGTGAACCCTGGGATATGCCAGGTTATGAAGATCAGGTTATTATGGCTGCAGGTGCATTTGTTCAGGGAGCTTCCATTGAACTGTCCTGTGATGCTCCAATTCGTGAGCCTTATATAGGATACCTTCAGGGAGGTTTAACATTTGATCATGCAAAAACAGGCATACTTATTGCTGTAAATAAAATAATATAAGGACCAGAAATGGTCCTTAATATTTTCTATATATTCCTACTAGTTTTCCAAGTATACTGCAGTCTTTAACGTATATAGGGTCCATGGAAGAGTTCTCCGGCTGGAGTCTTATCCGATCTTTCTCTTTAAAAAATCTTTTGATTGTAGCTTCGTTTTCAATCAGGGCAACTACAATATCTCCGTTTATTGCTGATGAGGTTTTTTCTAATATTGCTAAATCTCCGTTTAATATACCGGCTTCAATCATGCTTTCTCCTGAAACATTCAGCATAAAAAGTTCATTATCTGCTTTAACGTAATTTATCGGCATAGAAAAATAATCCTCAATGTTTTCAACTGCAAGTATTGGAAGTCCTGCAGTTACCTTTCCTATAATAGGAATTTGTATAAGCTCATTTACCGGATTTATTTTACCCAAAATTTCAATAGCTCTGGGCTTTGTTTTATCTCTTTTTATTTTACCTTTTTTTTCTAAGTGAATTAAGTGATTGTATACAGTAGAAGTAGATTTAAGATTCACTGCCTTACATATCTCTCGTACTGACGGCGGATAGCCTTTTACCCTTTGTTCTTTAATTATGTACTCATATATTTCGTTTTGCTTTTCACTGTTTTCTTTCATAAAATTCACCTCTAAGTAAAATTATAACATATAATAAAAACCATTTCAAACTAATGTTCTATTTAGTTGAAATAATTATTTGTTTTTGATATAATCTCAAATGAGAGGTGATATAGTGGCTAAAATGTGTATATTGTATGAAGGAAAAGAATGTAATAACTGTAATGAGTGTAATATTTGTGATTTAGATAAAAATAAGATATGCAATAACTGCGGTAAATGTCTCCGTATGGAAGGCATAGATATCAGAGCTGTAAAAATTGATGAAATAATAGAGGACAAGGAAGAGCTTAAAAACTTTAATGAAGAAATTAAAGAAGATCCTCAGGAAAATGATTTCATATATGAATTTATAGATGATATTAAGGATTTAAAAGACATAATAGCTGAGGAAAACGAAGAATACCCGGGACTGTACATTAAAAAGAAATAGGAAGGATACTTCCTATTTCTTTTTTTCATGGCTTAATGGATTTAAATTTACTGCTTCTCTTAATTTTTCTGAATCTACATGGGTATATATCTGAGTGGTAGATACATTTTCATGACCTAGAATCTGCTGCAGGCTTCTTATATCCACGTTCCCATATTTGTACATAAGCGTGGCTGCAGTATGTCTAAGCTTGTGAGGGGACATTTTTTCGTTTTCTATTCCTGCTTTACTTATCCACTTCTTAACAATAAGTTCTACAGTCCTTTTATTTATTCTTTTCATATTTCTTGATATAAAAAGGGCATCCTTGTCTTCCTTAATTTTATCTTTAAATTCATTAAATTCATTTCTAATAATAAGATAATCATTTATAGAATTTATTGAGGCTGGGTTTAAGTAAATTGTCCTTTCTTTATTTCCTTTGCCAACTACTGTCAGAATATCTCCTTTAATCTTTGGTATATCAATTGATACAAGTTCGCTGAGTCTTAAGCCGCAGTTTAAAAACAATGTTATGATGCAGTAATCTCTTTCCTTATTATCTCCGTCTATGGAGCTAAGCAGGTTCTTACTTTCCTTTAGAGTCAGGTAAATAGGATTTCTTTTCTCTAATTTTGGAGTCTCTAAGTCCTGAGCCGGATTTTCTTTTAATATTTTTTCTTTTGTATGGAGATATTTGAAAAAAGATCTGATAGCTGCAATTTTTCTTGCTCTGGCATAGCTTTTATTATCCCTGTAATTTTCAACAAAGGAAATAAAGGCATATATGTCCGGCAGAGTAATTGAATTTAAAAAATCCTTGTCTATATCGTTTATTTTTATTTCGTTAAATTCTGTTTTTTTATCAGTATATCCTTTATACATTTTTAAAAATCTGAAAAACATTGTAAGATCAATTTTATAGCCGGCTATAGTGTTAACTGATTTTCCTCTTATGGTATCTAAATAATTAAGGAAATTACTTAAAGAAGCTGGCAGGGCTTGATCATATAATGAATTTAAATCATATTTCATATTATCCTCCGTTTTTTTATTGAATTTTATAGTCAACTTCGCTAAATAAACATTTAGCGAATATATAATTCGCCAAAGAGGGGGCAAAATCCTTCTTTTTTATGAAAATTATTAATAATATTTTTAAAATGTATAAAAATAAATAAAAAATACTATTTTGTCGAATAATTTATTAGCTAGAATGCATAATTATACCTTAAAATGTAAATCACATTTTGGTATTAAATTGTGACTGTTAAGGAATTTCCCTACTGTAAACAGCTTATTAACATTATGTGGAAAACTAATTTATACAAAAAAATAGAATATAGAATTTATCCTTCTATATTCTCTATTGTTTACTTATTCTATTTTCTAAATTTTTAAATTAAACGGTTATAACCGTGTCAATTCCTAAAAGATCTTTGTTTTCCTGAAGAATAGGATCAACTATGTCACTTATAAATTCAGTTACCTGAGAAGCTGCCCTTCCTGTAAACTTTTCCGGATTTATAGCCTCTTTAATTTCATCTTCAGATAAACTGAAAGCATTATCACTTATAATTCTTGAAATAAGGTCATTATCTAGTCCCTCTTCTTTTATTCTTTTTCCGGCTTCCATAGAATGAATTCTTATTCGTTCATGAAGCAGCTGTCTATCCCCTCCCTTTTTAACGCTTTCCATTAAAATATTTTCTGTGGCCATAAAAGGAAGTTCTTTTTCTACATGAGACTTAATTACTTTTTCATATACAACAAGATTTGATGCTATATTTGTGTAAAGGCTGAGTACTCCATCTAATGCTAAGAATCCTTCAGATACGGATATTCTTTTGTTGGCTGAATCATCTAAAGTTCTTTCAAACCACTGCGTAGAAGCTGTAATTGCCGGGTTTAGAGAATCTATTATTATATATCTAGCTAGTGCACTGATTCTCTCAGATCTCATAGGATTTCTTTTATATGCCATAGCAGATGATCCAACCTGGCTTTTCTCAAAGGGTTCCTCAATTTCCTTCATATTTTGAAGAAGTCTTATATCACCGCTGAATTTGTAAGCACTTTGTGCAATCAGGGATAAAACATTTAGTATAACTGAGTCCAGCTTTCGGGGGTATGTCTGTCCGGTTACATAATAATTCTTATGGAACCCCATTTTCTCTGAAACCATTTTATCAAGAGTTTTAACCTTTTCTTCATCACCTTCAAAAAGTTCCATAAAGCTGGCCTGAGTTCCTGTGGTTCCCTTTACTCCTCTGAATCTTATGGTGCTTATAACAAAGTCAAGCTGTTCCAGGTCTAAAATTAAATCCTGAAGCCAAAGTGAAGCTCTTTTTCCAACTGTTGTAAGCTGAGCCGGCTGGAAATGAGTAAATCCCAGGCAGGGAAGATCCTTATACTTAATAGAAAAATTTCTAACAGCATCAATAGCACTTAGAAGTCTTTTCCTGATTAAAAGCATAGCTTCCCTCATGATTATTATGTCAGTGTTGTCTCCTACATAGCAGGAGGTGGCTCCCAGATGAATTATGCCTTTTGCTTTAGGACACTGAATCCCATAAGCATAAACGTGGCTCATCACATCATGACGGATTTCCTTTTCTTTTTTTTCAGCTGCTTCGTAATTTATATTATCTTGATTTGCTTTTAGCTCATTTACCTGATCCTCTGTTATATTTAATCCTAAATTCATTTCACATTCTGCTAAAGCAACCCATAATTTTCTCCAGGTTTTAAACTTTTTATCTTCTGAAAATAAATAAGACATTTCTTTTGAAGAATATCTTTTAGTAAATGGTGTATCGTATGTATTTTTCATATTTTCCTCCGTACAATAAAGCTTAATATATTTTATTCATTCATATTATATCATAAAATATAAAATAATAAACATATATTGTTCGTAAATAAGTAAACAATATACAATTTTATATGAGTACCAATTATAATTTTCCCCTTTAAATATATTATCATTCAATAGTAATAAAATATTCAATATATTAATATAATTAATTAGAATTAAAGTTTGGGAGTGCAATATGTATAAATTTAATTTATTAGACAAGATAGCTTTTATATTATTAATTATTGGCGGGATTAATTGGGGTATATTAGGGCTTACTAATTTTAATCTTATTGGTTTTATATTCGGATGCGGCGCTGTTGCCAGAATTGTATATATTTTAGTAGGAGCTTCCGCACTGCTGATGCTTGCATTTGTAATTAGAAGCAGCAAAGGACTTATACACAAAGAAAAAAGGCTCTAAGAGCCTTTTATTCATTTAATGATTCAATTAATTTTAATATTTCTTCTAAAGCATACTTCTCATCAACACCGCTGGTGGTTATATTAACAACAGACCCGCTTTTAACGCCTAATGATAATACGCCAATCAGGCTTTTAGCATTAGCATTTTTGCCATCAATCTCTATCAAAACATCTGATTTAAATGAAGATGCTTTTTTAACTAATAATGTGGCTGGTCTGGCATGAAGTCCGGTTGAACCTTTTACTGTTACATCTCTCGATACCATTATTTCTCCCCCTCATCGTTTATATTTATTTTCATAAATTCATCATTAATAGACTGGGCTCTATAGTTTACTGTTATATCTTTAATAAGCTTTGAATTAGTAATAACTACAGGTGTCTCAACAGGAGAATTTTGTGAAACGTATTCAAAATCAAAACTTAATATTTTATCTCCCCTTTTAACTAAATCTCCCTGACTGACAAATAAAGTAAAACCCTTTCCCAGAAGTCTGGCAGTATCTAAACCAATATGAATAAGAATTTGAATGCCGTCCTTTGTCTTAATACCCAGAGCATGTTTTGTTTCATAAATCAGATTAATCTCACCATCTGCAGGGGAATAAACAGTATTATCACTTGGGATAATAGCAGCACCATCGCCCATAAGTTTTTTGTTGAATAAATAATCATTTAGTTCGATTAATCCTATAACCTTTCCGCTTATAGGCATTCCAAGACTAATTTCTTTATTCATATAACCACCTCAATTATAATAATAACATATTTAAGAGTTCTTCTATCCTGTCTAAACCATTTATTATATTTTCCATAGATGTAGCATAGGATAATCTTAGATAATTATTTACTCCAAAGGCTTCACCGGGGACTACTGCAACATTTTTTCTGTCTAATAACAGCTTAGAAAACTCAAATGCTGAACTTATATGGAATTCTTCATATTTTTTCCCGATTATTTCTTTTACATTCATCATTATATAGAAAGCTCCTGCAGGATTTTTACATGAGATTCCTGAAATTTTGTTAATTCTGTCTACCATATAGTCTCTTCTTTTTTTAAATTCATCTCTCATCACATAAACCATATCCTGATTTCCTGTTATAGCTTCTAATGATGCCCACTGAGCTATGGTATTTGGGTTTGATGTGAAATGACTCTGCAGACTTCCCATAAGCTTTGCTATCTCAGCAGAGGATGCGGTGTAACCTATTCTCCATCCGGTCATGGAATAGGATTTTGATACTCCATTTATAACAATGGTTCTGCTGTAAGCATCTTCTGATAAGGAAGCTATTGATATATGTTTTTCATCTCCATAAATAAGCTTTTCATATATTTCATCAGAAATAATAAAAAGGTCATATTTCTTTGCAAGCTTTGCAATATCTTTTAGTTCATCAAGGTTATAAACTGAACCTGTTGGATTATTAGGTGAATTAATAAGTATAGCTTTTGTTTTATCAGTAATATATTTTTCAAATTCTTTCGCTGGGACTTTAAAAGAATTTTCTTCAGTTGAAGGGATAAAAACTGGAATTCCATCGGCTAATTTAACAAGTTCAGGGTAAGTCACCCAGTAAGGAGAAGACATTAATACTTCATCTGAAGGATTTAGTATAGAAAGAAAAGTGTTTGCTATAGACTGCTTAGCACCATTTGAAATTACTACTTGGTTTTCGTTATACTTTATATTATTATCTTTATATAATTTATCACATACAGCTTTTTTAAGTTCTGAAATTCCAGATGCAGCAGTGTACTTTGTATATCCTTTTTTCATAGCTGAAATAGCAGCCTCTTGAATATTTTCCGGTGTATTAAAATCCGGTTCACCGGCTCCAAAACTTATAACCTTTACTCCTTCTTTCTTTAACTTATTTGCTTTAGCAGTAATTTCTAAAGTTAGAGAAGGAGCAATGTTACTTATTTTTTTAGATAATATCATTATAAGACCTCCAGTTATAAATATTATTCTTATACTATCATTAAATATTAAATAAGTAAATCAAAATGACAAATTAATAATAATCTGCTGCAAAGAAACAGAGCCTGTAAGGCTCTTATCTTGGACCTATTATTAATTTTATTGCAGTTCTTTCTTCGCCGTCAATATTAATATCAGTAAAGGCTGGTACACATACAAGATCAATACCGCTTGGAGCTACAAAGCCTCTTGCTATAGCTATTGCTTTTACGGCCTGATTTATTGCACCTGCACCGATTGCCTGAATCTCAGCTGAACCTCTTTCTCTTATAACTCCTGCTAAAGCTCCTGCTACAGAATTAGGACTGGATTTTGCTGATACTTTTAATACCTCCATTATTATAACCTCCCCATAGATATGCAATAAACGTTTACTTATAATATTCTACATAATAATAGAAAATCCTCTTATTATAGTAAATTTTCTAAAATTTACTATAATTAAGAGGATTTATTTTCTATTTTGCATATTCTATTGATCTGGTTTCTCTTATAACATTTATTTTAATCTGGCCCGGATACTCTAACTCGCTTTCAATTCTTTTAGCCATGTTTCTGGCAAGCTCCAGTGCTCCCAAGTCGTCAATTTGATCTGGTTTAACTAAAATTCTTACTTCTCTACCTGCTTGAATAGCATATGACTTTTCAACGCCTTCATAAGAGTTTGCAATTTCTTCAAGTTTTTCAAGCCTCCTAATATATGCTTCTAATGTTTCTCTTCTTGCTCCGGGTCTTGCTGCGGATATAGCATCTGCAGCCTGAACTAGTACTGCTTCTATTGATTGTGATTCTACATCACCATGATGAGCGGCAATAGCATTAACAATTTTTGGGGTCTCATGATGTTTTTTAGCAATATCTGCACCTATTATAGCATGTGGACCCTCAATTTCATGATCTACAGCTTTTCCTATATCATGGAGAAGTCCTGCTCTTTTAGCAAGAGTAGGATCAAGTCCAAGTTCTGAAGCCATAAGCCCTGCTAAATAAGAAACCTCAATTGAATGCTTTAAAACATTTTGACCATAACTTGTTCTGTATTTTAATCTTCCCAGTAATCTTATAAGCTCAGAATGAAGCCCATGTACACCTGTTTCAAATGTAGCCTGTTCTCCTTCTTCTCTAATGTCATTTTCTACTTCTTTTGTAGCTTTTTCAACCATCTCTTCAATTCTTGCCGGGTGTATTCTGCCGTCAACAATTAATTTTTCCAGAGCTATTCTGGCAACTTCACGCCTTATAGGATCAAAGCCGGACAAAATAACTGCCTCTGGAGTATCATCAATAATTAAATCGATTCCGGTTAAAGTTTCCAATGTCCTTATATTACGCCCTTCTCTGCCTATAATTCTGCCCTTCATTTCGTCATTTGGCAGATTAACAACGTATACAGTAGTTTCAGCTACATAATCTGCTGCACATCTTTGAATTGCACAAGTTATAATTTCCTTTGCCTTTTTATCTGCTTCTTCTTTGGCTCTGGTTTCAATTTCTTTCACCATTTTTGCTGCATCATGCTGGACTTCTTTTCTAATTTCATCCAATAAAAGTTCTTTTGCCTGCTCTTCATTAAGACCAGAAATTCTCTCAAGTTCTACTCTTTCTTTTTCATAGAGTTGATTTATATTTTCTTCTTGATCCTGAAGACTCTGCTGTTTTTTGTTTAAATTTTCATCTCTTTTTTCTAATAAATCACTCTTTTTATCCAGTGTTTCTTCTTTTTGAATTAATCTTCTTTCCAGTCTTTGGACTTCATTTCTTCTCTCTCTAATTTCTTTTTCTAAATCATTTCTTAATTTGTGAGCTTCTTCCTTTGCCTCTAAGATAGTTTCTTTTTTCTCAGTTTCTGCCTCTTTTAAAGCATCAGAAATAATTCTCTTTGATTCTTCGTCAGCTTTACCAATTTTTGATTCTGCGATTCTCTTTTTAAGATAAAAATAAATTACTAATCCTAAAGATATAACAATGGCAAAACTTACAATAAGTATAATTTGATTTTTACTCAAGTTAACACCTCCTTGCTATTTAATTGCTATATAAATTTAGCACAGAAGATGTCATATATATTCAAAGGTATTAGAACATGTTAAACCAGTATTTGTCTATATCATATATTAAATTTGGTATTATGTCAAGAAATACAAAAACGCAGGGCGGCCCTGCGTTTTTAAAAGTTAATAAATTATCTCTTAAGCTTCTTTAGCCTCTTTAACTTCTTTAGGTTCTTTTTTATTCTTAACTTCTTTAGTTACATTAGCTGGTATAGGAAGATTATATTTTTCCTTAATCTTAGTTTCTATCTCAAGACATAAATCCGGGTTTTCTTTTAATGTCTGCTTTGCATTTTCTCTTCCCTGACCTAACCTCATGCTTCCATAAGAAAACCAGGCTCCGCTTTTTTGAACAATACCTTCATTAGCTCCTACATCAAGTACAGAACCTACCTTTGAGATTCCCTCACCGTACATAATGTCAAACTCCGCATTTTTAAATGGAGGAGCAACTTTGTTTTTAGTAACCTTTACCCTTGTTCTGTTTCCAACAATTGAGTCGCCAATTTTAATGTTGTCTATTCTTCTTACATCAAGACGTACACTGGCATAAAACTTAAGTGCTCTTCCTCCCGGAGTTGTTTCAGGGCTTCCAAACATAACTCCTACCTTTTCTCTAAGCTGATTTATAAATACTGTAACACATTTAGATTTATTAATAACTCCCGCAAGTTTTCTAAGAGCCTGTGACATAAGCCTTGCCTGAAGACCTACGTGAGAATCTCCCATCTCTCCTTCTATTTCAGCTCTTGGAACTAAAGCTGCTACAGAATCGATTACTATGACATCTATAGCACTTGACCTGACTAGTGCCTCTGTAATCTCTAAGGCCTGCTCTCCAGTGTCTGGCTGAGATACTATAAGGTTATCTATATCTACTCCTAAAGCTTTTGCATAAAGAGGATCCAGCGCATGCTCTGCATCAATAAAAGCAGCAGCACCTCCATTTTTCTGAGCTTCAGCTATAATATGTAATGCTACTGTAGTTTTACCGGAGGACTCAGGTCCGTAAACTTCAATTATCCTGCCTCTTGGAACTCCGCCTATACCAAGAGCTATATCCAGCTCTAAGCAGCCTGTGGAAATAGCATCTACATTAGCAGTGCTGTGCTCCCCCAGCTTCATAACAGAACCCTTGCCAAACTGCTTTTCTATCTGATTCATAGCATTTTCAATTGCTTTAATTTTATCATTATTCATAATCTTATGGTCCACTTCCTTTCTTACGAACATCTGTTCTATTTAATTATAATACTTAACTTAAATTTAGTCAATAAAAAGGAGATAATGTTTAACCTCCTTTAAATTATTGTCTTAAAAATAATTTATAATCATTTATCAGCCTTAATATACTCACTATTTTTATAAAAATAATCTACCCCTGACACTATGGTTATAACGACAGCTACAGCCATTGTTATATAAAATAAATAAGTAAATACAGGATGTTTTTGATTAATATTAATAAGAGCTGATATTATTGCAACCACCTGAGATACTGTCTTTGCCTTTCCCAGTTTTGACGCAGCAATTACGTTTCCTTCTGCAGCAGCTACGGACCTAAGGCCTGTTATAGCAAATTCTCTGGCAATTATTATCATTGATATCCAAGCTGGAATCATATGAAATTCAACAAGAGATACTAAGGCAGAGGTTACTAAAAGCTTATCAGCTAAGGGATCCATTATCTTGCCAAATCTTGTAACCTGATTTCTGCTCCTTGCAATATATCCGTCTAATTTATCAGTAAGGGATGCAATTATAAATATAAACGTAGCTATATATATACCATAAGGTATTTTAACAGCTATAAAAATTAAGAAAATAGGAACTAATAATATTCTCAGTAGTGTAATTCTATTTGCTAAATTCATCGGTAACAACTCCTATTAAATCATAATTTAAAGATTTAGTTATTAAAATACTATAAAATTCTCCATACTCTAATCTCTTATCGCTTTTTATAAAAACACTGCCGTCTATTTCTGGAGCCATTTCAGGATTTCTCCCTTTATAATATACCCCGTCATAAGATTCTACAAGTACTTTATAAACTTTATTATATTTTTTTTGATTAATTTCCCTTGATATAATCTGCTGACTTTGCATTAATTCTTTTCTTCTTTTTTCCTTTACATTTTCACTTATCTGATCCTTAAAATTGAAAGCTGGAGTATCCTCTTCTCTGGAATATTTGAATACCCCCACTTTCTCCAGCTTATATTCCTTTAAAAAATCCATAAGCTGATTAAACTCCTCATCTGACTCACCGGGGAAGCCTGTAATAAGAGAAGTCCTTATTGTCATATCAGGTACCGTTTCTCTTAATTTATTAATTACATCTATTATTCCCTGCCTGCTTGTTTTTCTTCCCATCAGCTTTAATATTCTGCTGTTAATATGCTGAATCGGCATATCTATGTATGGAAGCAGCTTCTTATTATTTTTAAACTGATATAAAAGCTCCTCATCTATGTTTTCAGGATAGGAATAAAGAAGCCTTATCCAATCTATGCCATCTAGCTCAGACAGCCTGCTTATAAGCTCAGCTATTCTTTTTCTTCCATAAAGATCAGTTCCATATATTGATGTATCCTGGGCTATAAGAATAAGTTCTCGTGTACCAATTCTTGCTAAATTTTCTGCCTCAGATATTATATCATCAAAGTCTCTGCTCCTGTATCTTCCTCTTATTTTGGGAATTATGCAGTAGGTACAGAAATTGCTGCAGCCCTCTGCTATTCTAAGATAAGCAGATTTTGGAGATGTAGTTAATATTCTGTTTCCTGTATTTATAACCGAGTCGCTGTAGGTTACATAAACTGATTTTTCTTTCTTTGATATATACCTCTTTATGGCCCCGGACAGTTTATCATAATCATTTACACCCAGCATAACGTCTATTTCAGGAATTTCCTTTAAAAGGTCATCTTTGTACCTTTGAGACAGACATCCGGTGACCACCAGAGCCTTAAGATTGTTATCTTTATATTTTGCAGCCTGAAGTATAGCATTAATGGATTCCTCTTTTGAAGAATCTATAAAGCCGCAGGTATTTACTATTATAATATCTGCTTCAATTTCATTATTTGTTATCTCATACTCTTTACTTAGTTTGCTTAATACTATTTCTGAATCTATTCTGTTTTTGTCACAGCCTAAATTGATTAATCCTAATTTATAAATTTTAATTCAGCCTCCTTAATCAATTATTTCCATGGAAATAATTGACAAATTCATTTTCGGTAATAAGTACCTGCCTGGGCTTGCTGCCATCTCTTCCTGATATAAAGCCTTTGTCTTCCATCTCATCTATTATCCTGGAAGCTCTGTTATAGCCTACTCTTAGTCTTCTTTGAAGAAGAGAGGTAGATGCCTGGTCTGCATTAATCACAATTCTCACAGCCTCTTCCAAAAGAGAATCCTGATTGCTGCCTTCAAAATCACCTGATGTATCACTGCTTTCCATCTGCTCTATAAGTTCATCTTTATATTCAGCATTATTATCCTGTGATTTAATAAATTCAACTACTTTTTCTACCTCATCTTCAGTAATAAAGGCTCCCTGGATTCTCACAGCTTTTGATTCTCCTATTGGTAGAAAAAGCATATCTCCCTTTCCTAAAAGCTTTTCTGCTCCGGAAGAGTCCAGAATAGTTCTGGAATCTATTGAGCTGGAAACTGCAAAGGATATTCTGGAGGGAATATTTGCTTTTATAACCCCGGTTATAACGTCAACAGAAGGTCTTTGAGTTGCAATAACAAGATGCATTCCTGCAGCTCTTGCCATCTGAGAAAGCCTGGCTATGTAATCTTCAACCTCATTTGGGCATGCCATCATAAGGTCTGCTAATTCATCTATTATAATAACAATAAAGGGCAGCTTTTCTTTAATAATTCCCCTGCTTAAAAGCTCATTATAGCCTTCTATGTTTCTTACATTATTATCTGCAAAGAGTTTATACCTTTTAGTCATTTCATTAACTGCCCAATAAAGTGCTCCTGCTGCCTTTTTAGGGTCGGTAACCACAGGAACTAAAAGATGAGGAATCCCGTTAAATACGCTGAGCTCAACTACCTTTGGGTCTATCATTAAAAGTTTTACCTCTTCCGGCAGGTATTTATACAGTATTCCGATTATTAATGTATTTAAGCATACACTTTTACCGGAGCCTGTAGCACCGGCAATTAAAAGATGAGGAGTCTTTGAAAGGTCAGATACTACGCAGTTTCCGCCTATATCCTTTCCCATAGCAAAGGCAATCTTATCTTTAGAATAAATAAATTCATCGGATTCTATTACTTCCCTTAGATAAACAGGCATCAGTTCCTTGTTTGGAACTTCTATGCCAACAGCTGCTTTGCCGGGTATTGGAGCTTCAATTCTAACTCCCCTGGAGGCTAAATTTAAAGCTATGTCATCCGCCAGATTTACTATTTTGCTTACCTTAACCCCGGTTTTTGGCTGAAGCTCAAATCTGGTCACGGAAGGTCCCTTTGATACCTGAATAACTTTAGCTGATACTCCAAAGCTCTCTAAGGTATTTTCAAGCACCTTGGCACTTGTCAAAAGTTCTTTTTTATCCTCTTTATTAAGCACTACCTGTGTATTCTTATTTAGTAAATCAACCTGAGGAAACTCATAGGTTAATTTTTTATTTTCGCTGGTTTCCTTTATTTCCTTCTCTAATGTGCTTACTATTTCTTCATTTGCATCTTTTTCTTCTGCAGGTTTATAATAATCATTTATATTAATCTGTTTTCCCTTATCCTGATTTGGGTCTTCTTTTTTCATATAATCAAGAATTTTTATTTTACTGTTAAGATTTTTAATAAATTCTTCCTTACCCTGATTTATATCTTCTGCTTTTTCGCTGATTACTGGTTTATCCTTAGATTTTTTTTCTTTATTACTTTTTAATATCTCATATACCGAATTATTTAAAAACAGAAGTATTGATATCAGGTATATTCCGGTAAATATTATATAACATCCGGTTTTACCAAATAGCTTGTACAATGGAAAATCTAAAATATAGCTTATTATTCCTCCATGAATAATGCTTTTAGAATAATATATATTTTTGAAGCCATTTAAAAATGCACCGCCGTAATGCTTTTGGTATATAATCATCTCAGTTAATAATAAGGAATTTATATAAAATAATATTATTCCGAAAAATTCTGTAGAGCATGCTGCCCGGCCTTTTTTAACTATATAAATAAGTCCAAGGAGAAGAATAATAACGGGTAGCAGGGAAGAACCTATGCCTATAATAAAAAATAAAA
>Ga0172378_10000857_pt1 | contig 27556 bp, 19 predicted proteins | sample GrowelOW332metaG_FD_119755 | JGI IMG/M metagenome (GOLD analysis project Ga0172378, IMG submission 119755) | Groundwater microbial communities from an aquifer near a municipal landfill in Southern Ontario, Canada - Pumphouse #3_1 metaG | ecosystem: Environmental > Aquatic > Deep subsurface >...
CTGCCTCTTTTGGTGGTGGTATTGGTCGCATGCGCGAAACATGTGGTGCTGCTTGTGGTATGTTTATCTTGGCGGGATTAGAAAAATCGGCGCAAAATGGATCAGATGCAGAAAGCAAAGAAGCAAACTATGCGTTAGTGCAGACGTTAGCAGAACGTTTTAAAGAGCGTAATGGTTCCTTAGTTTGTAGAGAACTACTTGGGTTGGACCAAGCTGAACCCGTTATATCTAAACCAGAAGCACGTACGGAGGCTTATTATGCGGTTCGTCCCTGTCCAAAGATTGTAGAAGAGGCCGCTACCATCTGGAGTGAACATCTACTGCGTAAAAAGTAGTAAAGCGAGTGTAGGTGTAAAGCTATTTTGTTGTGAAAAAACCAAATTGAAACATCAATGTAATACTTTTAGCTTTTAAGGTTAAATATCGTTAACCGATATGCTATTTAATATGTTATATAACATATAGAATGTATATTTGTTGTGCGGATACAAGCGGATGACGAAAAATCTTTTAGTAGTAATATAAAACAAATAAAGTTATGGAACTAAATGCAGGAAGCATTGCTGGTAAAATTTGGACAGCTTTAAGTGGAACGGAAGGATTAACCAATAAACAAGTTAAGCGTTTAACAAAACTAATTGACAAAGAACTTTTCTTGGGCCTAGGATGGTTGTTAAGAGAGGAAAAAATAACGATTGAGGAGCAAGGAAAAGAGTTTTTTATAAAGCTCATATAGCAGTTTCTTCTGCGCAAATTAAATAAAGGCGTTAAATCATTTTATTATGGTTTAACGCCTTTATTATTGCTCTATTTTGTGTATATTTGCGCCTAAAATAAGAAAAGGATAAACATGAAAAAAATACGTAATTTTTGTATTATAGCACATATTGATCATGGAAAGTCAACTCTTGCCGATCGATTATTAGAGTATACAAAAACTATAAAGGTGACTGGTGGTCAAATGCTCGATGATATGGACCTTGAGAGAGAAAGAGGAATCACAATTAAGAGTCATGCCATACAGATGGAACAACTGTATCATGGCGAGAATTATATCCTCAACCTAATTGATACTCCAGGACATGTTGATTTTTCATACGAGGTATCTCGATCGATAGCGGCTTGTGAAGGTGCCTTGTTGATTGTAGATGCTACACAAGGTGTACAAGCACAGACTATTTCAAACTTATATATGGCCATTGAACATGATCTGGAAATTATTCCAGTTATCAATAAATGTGATATGGGTAGTGCCATGCCTGAAGAGGTGGAAGATGAGATTATTGAACTTCTTGGTTGTAAACGGGAGGAGATAATCCGTGCTTCTGGAAAAACAGGTATGGGTATAGAGGATATTGTAAAGGCTGTGATTGAGCGCATACCTGCCCCTAAGGGCGATAGCGAAGCACCTTTACAAGCGCTTATCTTTGACTCTGTATTTAACTCCTTTAGAGGAATTATTGCCTATTTCAAAATAGAAAATGGAACAATCCATAAAGGCGATAAGGTGAAGTTTTATAATACGGGTAAGGAGTATGAAGCTGATGAGATTGGTGTTTTACGAATGGAAATGGTGCCGCATAAAGAGCTTTCTGCCGGAGATGTGGGGTATATTATCTCCGGAATCAAGACCTCCAATGAGGTGAAAGTGGGTGATACAATTATACAGGTAAATAGACCTTGTGAACAGGCTATTGCTGGTTTCGAAGAGGTAAAACCAATGTTGTTTGCGGGGCTCTATCCTATTGAATCGGAAGATTTTGAAGATTTCCGTGCTTCGTTAGAAAAGTTGCAACTTAATGATGCGTCTCTTACCTTTCAGCCGGAGTCGTCATTGGCCTTAGGCTTTGGTTTCCGTTGTGGATTCTTAGGCTTGTTGCATATGGAAATTATTCAAGAACGCTTGGAGCGAGAGTTTAACATGAATGTGATTACTACCGTTCCCAATGTGTCGTATCATGTGTATGATAAGCATGGAAAGATGACCGAAGTACATAATCCTGGAGGAATGCCTGAACCAACTCTGATTGACCGTGTTGAGGAACCCATGATTAAAGCTTCTGTTATTACAACGACCGATTATATCGGTCCTATCATGAGCCTATGTCTTGGAAAACGTGGAGAGTTGATCAAGCAAGAATATATATCGGGTAATCGTGTGGAACTGTTTTATGAGATGCCACTAGGAGAAATTGTAATCGATTTCTATGATCGTTTAAAGAGTATCTCTAAGGGATATGCTTCTTTTGATTATCATACCTCTGGCTTTAGACTCTCTAAACTAATCAAACTAGATATTTTACTTAATGGTGACCCTGTAGATGCTTTGTCTACCTTAACTCATGTGGATAATGCACTCTATTTAGGTAAACATATGTGCGAGAAACTTAAAGAACTGATTCCTCGCCAACAATTTGATATCGCTATTCAAGCTGCTATTGGTGCCAAGATTATCTCTAGAGAAACCGTAAAGGCGGTGCGTAAAGATGTAACCGCAAAATGTTATGGTGGTGATATTAGTCGTAAACGTAAATTACTCGAAAAACAGAAAAAAGGTAAAAAACGAATGAAGCAAATTGGTAACGTTGAAGTACCGCAAAAGGCATTCTTAGCAGTACTTAAATTGGATTAAATAGAGCGACTATGAATCATATTGAATTTTATGCACTTTTCCCTTTCATTGGTATGTTATTGTTTATAGCAATAGGTCCTTTACTCTTTGACAGATGGTGGGAAGACAATAGAAATAAATTGATCGTTTCTGTAGGTTTAAGTATACCTACAGTGATATATCTACATATGAAGGGAAATCTAATGATTCATTTAGAGCATCAGATTTTATATGATTACTTCCCTTTTATCATCCTTTTGGCTGCTTTGTTTATTGTTACGGGGGGGATTCACCTTAGTGGCAATATAGAAGCAAAGCCGCGTGTTAACACTGCTTTTTTAGCTGTAGGCTATTTACTAGCTTCTATCATGGGTACAACAGGAGCTGCGATGTTACTTATTCGTCCGCTTATTACTACGAACTCGGAGCGAAAATTCAAAGCGCACACCATCCTGTTTTTTATCGCTGTTGTAGCTAACTGTGGAGGATTGTTGACCCCGTTGGGAGATCCTCCATTATTTTTGCTCTATCTACGCGGTGCACCTTTTACTTGGTTTTTGAGCCTATTCCCTCAATGGCTCTTTGTGGGAGTTCTTTTGCTCTTGATTTACTATTTTGTAGATGTACATTACTATAAAAAAGAGAGTTGCTCAGCTATTTTAAAAGATAGTACAGAGACTACAAGAATACGTTTTGGCGGTCGCATCAATCTGATCTATTTGGTAGGTGTTGTGCTAAGTGTTGCCTTTATTAATGAGGGCTTTATTCCTAGTATGAAGGAGCATGGTGCACCGATGTATATCACTTTTTTGCGAGAGATAGCGCTGCTTTCTTTGGCGGTTGCTTCGTTGATAACGACTAGCAAGAAAGTGCGACGATTAAATAGTTTTACTTGGGACCCTATATTGGAAGTTGCTTTTCTTTTTCTTGGTATTTTTGTAACCATGACCCCTGCACTTCTTTTCCTAGAGGAGAGAGCTACCTTAATGGGATTAGATAAATCGTGGGAATTCTTTTATGGAACTGGATCACTGAGTGCCTTTTTGGATAATGCACCTACGGCTGTTGCTTTTCATCAGATTGGTGCTAGTCTGGTTGGCCTTATGCCTGGTGTTAAACTGGTTGGAGGCGTAGCAGAACCTTTCTTATCGGCCATTGCTGTTGGATCGGTGTTGTTCGGGTCGATGACCTATATTGGGAATGGCCCTAATTTCATGGTTAAAACCATTGCAGAAGCGCATAAAATACCAATGCCAAGTTTCTTTGCATACATCTTTAAATTTTCATTTGTTGTGCTGCTCCCTATATATGTATTGGTACAATTAATTTTTATTCATTAAAAACACGCCTCAACGCGCATGGATTATAAACTTTTGGTTCTCGACCTAGATGGAACGTTAACTAATTCTGAAAAAGAAATCTCCACACGTACTAAAAATGTATTAATCGCTGCCCAAGAGATGGGGCTAAAAATAGTACTTGCATCGGGTAGGCCTACCTTTGGCATTGTTCCTTTAGCAAAGGAGCTTAAGTTAGACCAATATAATGGGTTTATTCTATCCTATAATGGTGGCGAAATTATCAATTGTACCACGGAAGAGGTGTTGCATAAAAAGGTGCTTAGTCCTACGGTTATACCCTATTTATATCGTTGTGCATCGGAAAAGAAGATGGCTATACTTTCGTATAAAAAAGACGCGATACTTACCGAACATCCAGCTGATTTATACATACACAAAGAAGCTTATTTGAATAAGATGCGCATTCAAGAGGTGCCCAATTTTGTGGAAGCCTTAACCGAACCTGTGGCTAAATGTCTGATAGTAGGTGAGCCCACTGCTCTGATTGAATTGGAGAAAACAATGGCAGCAGCCTTGCAAGAGACGATGAACGTGTTTCGCTCCGAACCCTATTTCTTAGAGTTAGTACCTAAAGGTATTGACAAGGCAGAGTCGTTAGCTCTTTTGTTAGCGCACTTGAATCTCTCTCCAGCAGATATGATGGCATGTGGAGATGGGTTTAATGACCTCTCCATGATTGTTTATGCAGGATTGGGCATTGCTATGGAAAATGCACAGCTTGCTGTAAAAGAAGCCGCACACTTTGTTACCCGCTCTAACGATGCAGATGGTGTTGCTTATGCCGTTGAAAAATTTATTTTTAAGGAGCCAACAGACTCTTTACTCTAAAAAGAATTGTAAAATATTGGACAAACGGATCTGTTTCTAGTTTAAATAAAAAGTCCCATGCTGCAAATTGCAACATGGGACTTTTTAGGAAGGAACCAGTGCTATGTACTTAGGATAGCTCCTGTTTTGTGTTCTCTTTGTTTTCTTCTGTCTTAGCCTCTTCTTTTACCTTCTCTGGGTTGTTTTGTCTAACCAATAAGCCTTTAAAAGCGGAGGGATAAGTGGTCTCAAATTTCAACTCTTCTCCCGTTATAGGATGATAGAAATTGAGTTGGAAAGCATGTAGAGCCAAACGGCCAAGTGGGTTATCATTATTGCCCCCTTTTACATCCCCCACAATAGGATTACCTAAGTTCTTTAGGTGCATTTTTACCTGATTGTTTTGTGTTGATTCTATCTCAATTAAGGAGAAATGGTTGGCACGTTTTATTGTTTTGTAATAGGTAATCGACTTCTCATTTCTGTTATTCGATAGGGCCGTGTTGCTTAGATAGAGTTCATGATTCTCGTCGAACCAAGAGCTCACTGCACCATTATCCTTTTCTACCGATCCTGAGACAACCGCTACATATTTCTGTTTTCTTAAAATCTCATCCCAATAATCTTGTAGGGTGAATTTTGTTTTCTCATCTTTCGCAAAAACCATGAGGCCAGAGGCTTCTTTGTCTAAGTTGTGTACAAAAAAGACACGTCGCTCTTTTACTGTTTTTTGTACGTAGTTACTTAAAATAGCCATAACCGATCGGCTGCCTACTTTTTTATCAATAACAGGGATGTTCTCCTTCTTTTCGATGACCAATAGGTATCTATCCTCATAGAGAAGTTTTACAAATGGACTCTTAAACTCCTTGTTGTTTTTGTTCTTGCTGATTTGTACCTTCATGCCAGCTACTAGTGGGTAATCGAACTGTGTGATAAATCGATTGTCTACCATAACACGTCGGTTAGATAGCATCGATTTAACCGAGGTTCTACTAATCCCATCCATCTGTTTCATTAGATATTCCATTAATGGACCATCCTCTTTTACATGAAAAAAGGTGTATTGCGCTTTTGCTCTAGCTGCTAGGTCTTTGGAAGTACGATTATCTGCTTTGCTCTTATTCTTTCTGTTCATCTTCTTATCGTTTTTCTAGTAAAACAACGTTTTCAACATGTTGCGTGTGAGGAAACATGTCTACCGGTTGTACCTTTGTTACCTTATAGTCTATATCAAAGAGAGCTAAATCTCGTGCCTGTGTGGCTGGGTTACAGCTTACATATACAATACGTTGTGGTGCTGCAAAAAGAATAGCATTTACCACATCTAGGTGCATACCCGCACGTGGAGGGTCTGTGATGATTACATCGGGCTTGCCATGCTGGTTGATAAAGTCTTGCGTTAACAAATCTTTCATATCTCCAGCATAGAAGAGGGTATTCTCAATAGAATTGATTGCGGAGTTCACCTTAGCATCTTCAATAGCCTCTGGCACATATTCAATACCAACCACTTGTTTAGCTTTTTTAGCTACAAAATTGGCAATGGTACCTGTTCCTGTATATAAATCGTAGACCAACTCATTGCCGGTTAATCCTGCAAAATCGCGGGTTACACTGTAAAGGGTATAAGCTTGTTCTGAATTGGTTTGGTAGAAGGATTTGGGTCCAATCTTAAAGCGTAATCCCTCCATCTCCTCAAAGATGTAATCGTTTCCACTAAAATGTTTCACCTCTAAATCGGCGAAGGTATCGTTGCATTTATTATTTACCACATACATCAACGAAGTGATTTGTGGAAAAGTGGTAGCAATGTATTGCAGAATTTCTTTAAAAGAAGCCATCTCCTCCTCTGTAATAATCTTACAGATTAAGATAACCATAAGTTCTCCAGTGGTAGAGGTACGTATCACCATGTTGCGTAGCATACCCTCTTGCGAACGAAGATTGAAGAATGAGTAGTTATGTGCGTAGGCATAATCGCGTACGGCATTACGTATCTCATTCGATAGGTCGCTTTGTAACCAGCATTTCTCCACGGCTAATACTTTATCAAAAGCACCTGGGATATGAAAGCCAACCGCATTCATCTGTTCATATATAACTTCAGCTTTTACCTCTTCCTCTGTTAACCATCGTTTATTAGAGAAGGTAAATTCAAGTTTATTTCTGTAAAACATTGTTTTTTCTGACCCGATAATAGGCGAAATAGCAGGCAATTCAATTTTACCAATGCGCGTAAGATTATCAAAAATCTGTTGTTGTTTGTTTGCTATCTGAATGTCATAGGGCAACATCTGCCATTTACATCCGCCGCAAACACCAAAATGTTGACAGAATGGTTCCACTCGGTTCTCCGCATATTGGTGTATCTTTATTGCTGTTCCTTCTGCATAATGATGTCTTTTTCTTCGCACCTGAATGTCAACAACATCTCCAGGGACAACATAGGGCACAAAAACCACATAATCATCTACTCTCACAAGTGACTTGCCTTCTGCAGCCACATCTGTTATCGTCACTTTTTCTAATATAGGACGTTCTTTTCTCTTTCTAGCCAATTTTGAAAAATGTTAATTTGGCATCAAAAATACACATTTAATGTGAGACTTGACTTACAAAATGGTAGATATTAAGCTCATCTGAACTTTTTTTTAACTAGATGCTATTTTTTTTGGCTATCTCTTCATTTTATGACAAAACTTTTTTAGTTTTGTGACAGAAATAAATAACTTTAAATTAACTAAAAATAGTTCTATGGGAAAGAAAAGAGTCTATACCTTTGGTAATGGACAGGCAGAAGGAAAAGCGGATATGAGAAATTTGCTTGGCGGTAAAGGTGCTAATTTAGCTGAGATGAATCTAATTGGGGTGCCTGTACCTCCAGGGTTTACGATAACCACAGATGTTTGCAATGAATACTTTGAAATAGGAAGAGATAAAACTGTTGAAGCACTTAGAGCAGAAGTCGAAAAATCGATAACACAAATCGAAACCTTAATGAAATCTAAGTTTGGAGATGTAGAGAATCCTTTATTGGTTTCTGTACGTTCTGGCGCACGTGCTTCCATGCCTGGTATGATGGATACCATCTTAAACCTAGGATTAAATGATGAGGTGGTAGAGGGATTAGTTCGTAAAACGGGTAATGCGCGTTTTGCTTGGGACTCTTATCGTCGTTTTGTTCAGATGTATGGTGATGTTGTTTTAGGCTTGAAACCTACTGACAAAGATGATATTGACCCATTTGAAGCAATCATAGAAGCGGTAAAAGAGGAAAAAGGTGTTCAACTAGATAATGAACTTGAAGTAGCCGATCTAAAAGAATTAGTAAAACGTTTTAAAGCAACGGTAAAAGAGAAAACGGGTAGAGATTTCCCTGTTTCTGCATACGAACAGCTTTGGGGAGCTATTTGCTCTGTGTTTGACTCTTGGATGAACGAACGCGCTATCTTATATAGAAAAATGGAAGCTATCCCAGCAGAATGGGGTACAGCCGTTTCTGTTCAAGCTATGGTGTTTGGTAATATGGGCGAAACATCGGCTACTGGTGTATGTTTCACTCGTGATGCTGCAACTGGTGAGGACTTGTTTAATGGGGAGTACTTAATTAATGCACAAGGAGAAGATGTAGTGGCAGGTATTCGTACTCCACAACAGATTACTAAAATAGGTTCACAGCGTTGGGCTGAGTTAGTGGGTGTATCTGAAGAGGAGAGAGCTGCTAAATATCCATCCATGGAAGAGGCTATGCCAGAAATCTATAAGGAGCTGGATGCTATTCAAACTAAACTAGAGAACCATTATCGCGATATGCAAGATATGGAGTATACCGTACAAGAGGGTAAGCTTTGGTTCTTGCAAACCCGTAACGGTAAACGTACAGGTGCTGCTATGGTGAAAATAGCAATGGATTTGTTAGATCAAGGTATGATCAACGAGAAAGAGGCAGTACTTCGTGTGGAACCTAATAAAATGGATGAATTATTGCACCCAGTCTTTGATAAAGAGGCATTAGCATCTGCTAAGGTGTTAACCAGAGGATTACCTGCTTCACCAGGAGCTGCAACAGGACAGATTGTCTTTTTTGCAGATGATGCTGCATTGTGGAATGCAAAAGGTATAGATGTTATTATGGTACGTATTGAGACTTCTCCAGAAGATTTAGCCGGTATGTCTGCAGCACAAGGTATTCTTACCGCACGTGGTGGTATGACATCTCATGCAGCTGTTGTGGCACGTGGTATGGGTAAATGTTGTGTTTCTGGTGCTGGTGCAATACATATTGATTATAAAAATAGATCACTTCAAATAGGCGATCAGACCTTTAATGAGGGCGATTTTATCTCTATCAATGGAACAACAGGAGAAATTTATGAAGGAAAGGTAGATACGAAAGATGCCGAGCTTTCTGATTACTTCACTAAGTTGATGAGCCTAACCGACAAGTATGCACGCTTAAAAGTGCGCACAAATGCTGATACACCACACGATGCGTTAGTAGCACGTAACTTTGGTGCAGTAGGTATTGGTCTCTGCCGTACGGAGCATATGTTCTTTGAAGGCGAGAAGATTAAAGCAATGCGTGAGATGATTCTTTCGGAGACACTCTTAGGTCGCCGTAGAGCATTAGCTAAGATTCTACCTTACCAACAAGATGATTTCAAAGGTATCTTTAAAGCTATGGCTGGTTGTCCAGTAACTGTACGTCTGTTGGACCCACCTTTGCATGAGTTTGTTCCTCATGATGAGAAAGGACAGCGTGAGATGGCAAAAGCAATGGGTGTAACCTTAGCTTATATTCAACAACGTGTAGATGCACTACATGAGCAAAATCCAATGTTGGGTCACCGTGGTTGTCGTCTAGGAAACACTTACCCTGAGATTACAGAGATGCAAACACGTGCTATATTAGGTGCAGCTCTTGAGTTGAAAAAAGAGGGCTTTACAACACAACCAGAAATAATGGTACCTCTTACGGGTCTTTTGCTAGAATTTAAAGAGCAAGAAACAATTATCCGTAAAACAGCTGCAGATTTGTTTGCTGAAGTAGGAGATTCGGTGGATTATAAAGTGGGTACAATGATTGAGATACCTCGTGCTGCTCTAACTGCTAATCGTATTGCAGAGAGTGCTGAGTTCTTCTCTTTTGGAACAAACGATTTAACACAGATGACCTTTGGTTATTCTCGTGATGATATCGCTTCGTTCTTGCCTATCTATCTAGAGAAAAAGATTTTGAAAGCCGATCCATTCCAGGTATTAGATCAAAACGGAGTAGGTCAATTGGTACGTATGGCTACTGAAAAGGGTAGAACGATTCGTCCAGATTTGAAATGTGGTATCTGTGGTGAGCATGGTGGTGAGCCATCTTCTGTTAAATTCTGCCATAGAGTAGGATTGAACTATGTTAGTTGTTCTCCTTTCCGTGTGCCTATTGCTCGTTTAGCTGCTGCACAAGCTGCTATTGAGGAGGCATAAAGAGAGCCAATTAAATAAATATAGGGTGCTAATGGTTGCTAGAGTTGCAACCATTAGCACCTTTTTTATATCTTTGCGCCATGTCAGAGAGAATAGTAAAAGAAAAACAAACAATAGAACGTATGATTCGTTTTTATTGTCAGCATAAAGAGGGAAATAAGGAGTTGTGTGTAAGATGTACCGAGCTGTTGCAGTATGCGCACAGCAGATTGGACCATTGTAGATATGGTGTGGAAAAAGGGGCTTGTAAAGATTGCCCTACCCATTGTTATAAAAAAGAGATGCGCGATAGAATACGTGTAGTGATGCGATATGCTGGTCCTAGATGGGTGTTTTATGCACCAATCTCCTTTATTCGCCATCTACTAAACAAATAAGAGCTGTTTCTATTGACAAGAGGGCTATTTCTTAATTAGCCTGCAATCGCTTTTATCTTTTTGAAGTGTTCTAACACCCCATTGATGTTTCTGTCTGAATGGATATCAAACTTATTCCATAAATCACCTAAAAAAGCAGCACCACCAAATCCATAGTCTCTTATTTGGTCAATATTATCGATGGATACCCCTCCTTTTGCAATTACTTTTCCATCAATGATGCCATCAATAGCTGCAAGACGTATCTCTTCGGGCGTAAAAATAGGCTCAGAGTCTGTAGAAATGCCATCAAAGATAGGGCCCATGAATACATAATCGCATAAACGTTTTTCTACAACCACCTCTTCTACTGAGCTGCATGAGCAGCTGATGTGGCCTTTATAGTTATCGGGTTCTCTTGGATGTTCAGCATTTAGATGAATCCCTTTTAAGCCAAACTCCTCTTTTAGATAGAAATGATCGTGTATAACAATATGTTGATGATATTCTGAAGGTATCAACAAGAGCAAACGTTCTATATAGGTGGAGGTAGCATTCGGTTTATAGATGTGCAAACTATCTAACCCCTCTTCGAATAAAGAGGTGATAATCTTATCTTCTTCTACAAAGAAATAGGGTGCTGTAATAGCCAATAATTTCATTCTATTGTGTATTTGCTGCAAAGATATTACATTCAACAAATATAAGCGACTTTTTGTACGTAAATTTAGTGGTTATACCTGTTTTTAAATATATTACCTGTTTTTTTACTGTTTTATTAGATTTTTTCGGTTAGTTCGCCCAAAGAATGATGCGATGGAATCTGAACAACAAAGCGTGAGCCTTCTGTGTAGGTGGTGTCTAGATAGATTTTACCATCCATAATCTGAATAATTTTTCTGCATATTTCTAGTCCCAACCCTGTACCTTGTGTAAATTCATTTACTTTTTCAAATCGATTAAAGATATTCTTTTGCATCGCTTTAGGTATGCCACATCCTGTATCTGTAACCGATATGGTGATGCGATCTTCCTCTTGGTTGTAACTGGCATTCAGATGTATACTTCCCTCAGTGGTGAATTTCTTGGCATTGCTAATTAGATTGGTGATAACCTGTTGCAAGCGGAGTGGATCGGTAGTTATTTCGAGATGCTCGTTTTCGGTTGTGTAGTACAAATTAACATGGTTATCTGCTTGTGCCTTAAAAGATGCTATGGCGCTACGGCAAATAGTGCTTAATAAGCCTTTCTCGTAAGTAAATTTCATTTTACCCGATTCTAGTCGAGATAGGTCGAGCACGTCGTTTACCAGTTGTAAGAGCAGTTTAGAATTTTGATTGATGGTCTCTGCATATTCCTTATATTCCGGATGTTCCACAATCATCTCCGAACTGATAACATCCGAAAAGCCTACGATTGCATTTAGCGGTGTGCGAATCTCGTGACTCATATTAGACACAAATGTTGATTTGAGTCTATTGGCATTCTCTGCAGCAGCCGTTGCTATTCGGAGCTTCTTTTCAGATTCTATTAATTCATCTTTTTCTTTACGTATTTTTTCTTCCGAGCGACTCAGCTTACGTGTTAATCGATTCAGCTTTCTATTGTAACGAATACTTCTAATAAGGGCTATAATGATAGCAAGAAAAAAGAAAAGAGAAACCGTAAAGGTCCAGATGTATTTCTTTAGGATATCGATATAGGTTATCTCAGGGTTCAGTATTCTAGCATTCTTGGGTAGCACTTTTGCAGGGATATGATAAGAAGAAAGTACATTTTGGTCTAATACATATTCTTTTTTGAGCGAATCAATATAGGCCGGTACTATCTTTTTGTTGTCAATCTCGGCTTTTGCTCTATAGGCTAATTCTACTCCAGCAGTTCTGTATTTAGGTATATATCCACCAATAGCCCACGACCCAATCGCTGTACCTGTTAAACTAAAAACGGGTATTCTTGGTTTAAGTAGTCTAAAGGCATACGATGAGTTGTTTAGATAAACACTACCGGTTTGGTCTATACGCCATCCACAAAGTAAGAGTGCTGTGCTGTCATTCTGTTTTTCGTATTTCTCTAAACATTCTCGCATGCTTAGCGATTGTCCATCGATGTAATTAAAGGTAAAGGAGGTGTTATTTGCTACAATTTTTTTAATTTCAGATTGATTCGATAGGCGAGAATAGGTGTTGTCTGATAAAACCGTGAGGTATTTCTTTTCTGGGAAAAACCGTTGAATAAGTTGCAAATTATCTTTTATCCCATAATTATAGGTGAGTGCATATCGAAGGTTGTGGTCCTTGAACAGCTCTATGATGTCTAAGGTTTGGAGCGTGTCATTTGCTACAGCGGTAATGCCATATTTTTGGGGGAGTGTAGCTGCATATTGTGGGCACATAATGCAATACACGGGAATCTTTTTAAATCGCTCCTCATCTAGTGATAAATAGGTAACCGCGGCTTCTAATCCTACCAGAACAACCAGCTTAATGTTTTTATGTTTCTTGAAAATATTGTGTGAGATAGACATCCAACTACCTGCTGTTTCCATACCATAGCAGTTCATGTTTTCGATAACAGGAGAATAGACTCCCTCTAATCTCTTATAATTGGAAACAAAGGAGTGGATATTCTCTAACACATAGCGAGAGTCTGAATTGTAGGAGCTGATAATGACAATCTCTTCACGATTGCAACTCTCCCTTGAAAGCGAAAAGGCAGTAAGAGGAATAGAGAGGAAAAATAGGAGTATACCGATTAGATGTTTAGATTGCATAGTATTGTTTTTTGTACTATACAAATATACAGAATACAACTTGGTAATGGACTATTAAAAGATAAAAAAAACTCTGTTCGTGCACAAGTTTTTCTATCTTTGCACAGAAATAAATCTGAAATATGTCAATTAATTATATCGACGAACTAAACGATAGCCAACGAGCAGCCGTTTTATATGATAATGGTCCATCCTTAGTTATAGCTGGTGCTGGATCGGGAAAAACACGTGTGCTGACCTATAAGATAGCTCATCTGTTGGAGGTTGGGTATGAACCTTGGTCTATCTTATCACTTACTTTTACCAATAAAGCGGCGCGCGAAATGCGTAAACGTATTGAAAAACAGGTGGGCGAACGTGCGCGCTATTTGTGGATGGGTACCTTTCACTCTATCTTTTCGCGTATATTGCGTACGGAGTGTGAAGCACTCGGATTCCCCTCCTCTTTTACTATTTACGACACAGCCGATTCTAAGAGCTTATTAAAATCGATTATTGGTGAGATGCAATTGGACGATAAAAAATATAAAGTAGGAGCGGTACAGTCGCGTATCTCCAATGCTAAAAATCATCTCATTTTACCAGCCGATTACGGTAGAGATGCAGAGACCAAGCAGGTGGATGCTGCCAATCAGATGTCTGCTATAGGAGAGATTTATAGTCGATACTGGCAGCGTTGCAGACAAGCGGGAGCTATGGATTTTGATGACCTATTGGTATATACCTATAAGTTGCTGTTTGAGCACCCAGCTATTTGTAAAAAATACAATGAGCGTTTTAGGTATATCTTGGTAGATGAGTATCAAGATACCAATTTTGTGCAACATCAGATTGTGCAGCTCTTAACAAAAGAAAACAACAATATTTGTGTGGTAGGGGATGATGCACAAAGCATTTACTCCTTTAGAGGCGCCAATATCGATAATATATTAAAATTCAAGGCCATCTATAAAGAGGCTCGTATGTTTAAGCTCGAACAAAACTACCGTTCTTCACAAAATATTGTGGGAGCGGCAAACAGTTTGATTTTAAAGAACAGAGAGCAGATTAGGAAAGATGTTTTTTCTGAAAAAGAGGAAGGCGAACTTATTTCGCTAGATGCAGCCTATTCGGATGTAGAAGAGGGGGAGATTGTGGCCAATCATATTCACCGTTTACACACTCGTGAGCAGGAGAGCTATGCTGATTGTGCTATATTGTATCGTACCAATGCACAATCTCGTATCTTTGAAGAGGCTTTTCGAAAACGCTCTATCCCTTATCAGATTTATGGTGGTTTATCTTTTTACAGTAGAAAAGAGATTAAGGATGTAATTGCCTATTTTCGTTTGGCTGTTAATTCTGCCGACGAAGAAGCCTTTAAGCGAATCATCAACTATCCTACCCGTGGCATAGGAAAAACAACCGTAGATAAAATTACTAGTGCAGCACGCACCAGCCAAGTTAGCTTATGGGATACAATAACAAATCCGCAGCAGTACCATTTAGAACTGGGCAATGCCGCACTCAAAAAACTAGCTGCGTTTCAGGAGATGATTATGCGTTTTATGGCCGACCTGGAGAAAGAGGACGCCTATACCTTAGCTATACGGGTTTTAAAAGAGTCGGGTATAATAAAAGACATGGGTAAATCTGATTTGCCCGAGAATCTGAGTAAGCGAGAGAATGTAGAGGAGTTAGTGAGTGCTATCCACGATTTTGTAGAGACGCGCCAAGAAGAGGGCGATCCACATGTAGGATTGGTCGATTTCTTAAGTGATGTTTCTCTGTTAACCGATCAAGATACCAAGGTAGATGATGACGTAGAACGTATCACCATGATGACTATCCATGCTGCAAAGGGATTAGAATTTAAGAATGTGTTTGTTGTTGGTTTAGAGCAAAATCTATTTCCCAGTCAACGCTGTTTAGATTCTTTTAAAGCATTAGAGGAGGAACGCCGATTGTTTTATGTGGCAATAACTAGGGCTGAACAGCGCTGTTTCTTGTCGTATGCGAAGTGTCGTTTCAAATATGGGAAAACAGAATTTAGTAACCCTAGTTGTTTTATAGCGGATATTGACAGTCGCTATATTCAGCCCTCAGCACCTGCTGGGTTTAAACGAGCAGAGACAGCCTCTCGCTCTTTTGGTAGTAAAAAAAGTGCTACACCTCTTTTTGAAAAGTCGTTACCCCCTCGTTTTAAGAAGGTTGCAACCACCTCGAGAACCACCGCGTTGCCTAAGGGAGATGTGGAACAGCAATCCGGTATTGTGGTTGGTCAAGTAATTGAACATGAGCGGTTTGGACTAGGCGATGTGCTTAAAGTGGAGGGAACCGATGAAAATAGAAAAGCAACCATAGCTTTCCGAAATGTAGGTACAAAACAGTTATTGCTAAAGTTTGCACGTTTTAAAATTATTGGATAATAATTATGATAGATTATAAAAAAATAGAGTCGCCTTGTTATGTGATGGAGGAGCAATTGCTTCGGAGAAACTTATCACTCATCCAGTCGGTTAGTCAACGAGCTGATGTAGATATTATTTTAGCTTTTAAGGCCTTTGCTTTGTGGAAACTGTTTCCCATTTTTAGAGAATATATAAGCAGCACAACAGCTAGTTCGCTATACGAGGCACGTTTAGCCGTAGAAGAATTTGGTGCAAAAGCACATACCTATTCACCTGCGTATACTGAAGAGGAGTTTCCTAGTATCCTGAAATGTAGTAGTCATATCTCCTTTAACTCGCTTTCGCAATATGAACGTTTCTACCCTATGGTACAAGAGGAGGGCGGCGTTAGTTGTGGACTGCGCATTAATCCCGAATATTCCGAGGTTTCCACCGCTTTATACAATCCATGTGCTCCTGGTACACGATTTGGTATTATGGCTAGCCAAATGCCCGAGCAGTTGCCAAATGGGGTAGAGGGCTTTCATTGCCATACACATTGTGAGTCCAACTCATACAATTTTGAGAAGACCCTACAGCATATTGAGGCGAAATTTGGAAAATGGTTGCCACAGTTAAAATGGATCAATTTTGGTGGCGGGCATTTGATGACGGAGCAATCGTACGATGTAGACCATTTAGTACAGCTGCTTCAACAATTCAAGCTGCGTTATCCCCATCTAAAGGTTATCCTTGAGCCTGGTTCAGCTTTTGCATGGCAGACCGGTGTACTGCTCTCTCGTGTTGTGGATATTGTGGAAAATAAAGGCATTCAGACCGCTATTTTAGATGTCAGTTTCACATGCCATATGCCAGATTGTTTAGAGATGCCTTATCAACCTGTTGTGCAAGGTGCAGAAAAGGGCAACAAGGGTTCTTTTGTTTATCGCTTAGGTGGTAATAGTTGTCTAAGTGGAGATGTGATGGGCGATTGGTCTTTCCCAGCTCCTTTATCTATTGGCGACCGAGTGGTTTTCGAAGATATGATGCATTACACAACGGTAAAAACAAATATGTTTAACGGAATTCACCATCCCTCCATTGCTCTATGGAGTGAAAAAGAGGAATGTTGTTATTTACGTCGTTTCTCCTATAAAGATTATCGAAACAGAATGTGTTGATAGACAATAGGATGTATGTTTTTTGCCCAAAAAGGCGATTTTTTTCCGTAATTTTTTTTGCAGCAAAAGAATAAAGCACTATATTTGCACACGCAATGCGAAAGTAGCTCAGTTGGTAGAGCATAACCTTGCCAAGGTTAGGGTCGCGGGTCCGAGTCCCGTCTTTCGCTCTGTTGTTACAATGTGTGCGCTACGTTAGCGAGATTATTCGTTGAAGCCCAGGTGGCGGAATGGTAGACGCGCTCGTTTCAGGTGCGGGTGATGAAAATCGTGCAAGTTCGAGTCTTGTTCTGGGTACATTGGTAACATCCTTTTTTGTATTAATAATGGAGAGGTGGCGGAATGGTAGACGCGCTACTTTGAGGGGGTAGTGACAGTATATGTCGTGGGAGTTCGAGTCTCCTTCTCTTCACTTTAATGCGGTAATAGCTCAGCTGGTAGAGCGTTGGCTTCCCAAGCCGAAGGTCACGAGTTCGAGTCTCGCTTACCGCTCTCATACATAAATCAATCATGTCATTTACAGCAACCAAAAAAGAATGGAGCGAAATCTATATTATTTTTCGGCTCTTATCCGAGGCTACTATATCTAGGTTTGTCTCCAAGGAGGAGGCGTACAAGCAAGCTCCAGTCGCTCTTTTGCAGCGAGAGGAGCACGATGGCACGCGCCAGTATATTATTGAAGAGGCGTATGTCCATATGGTTGGTGAAACGATTGATAAGCGGGTTAGTAGGGCCGCTTTTAAGGAGTGTGCTGCACAGATTTTAGCAGTAATGAAAGCATCTTCTGATGAAAATGTGCCTTCTACATCCTCTATTGAAGCCTTCTTGGATGAAGTTAACATCTTCAATCTAGAAGCGAAGACGGAAGATAGAACCGATTTCCATATTGCCCTCTATCAGGTTGATGCTCCTCTAATGGGTGTTTCTTCTCGCTCTAAGATAGGTAAACTTTATCCTCTATTAGATGGTGGACGAAGTGCTAATCTGAAATTCGAATTGGTGGGTAATAAATTCTCTGTTCCTACTGTTCAGAATATAAATGCGTTAGCAGGTGAAAATGGTGGTGTATTGGCCCGTATCCAGCAAATCCAATTGTTGGGTGGTGCACTTAAATATGCAGATGTAGCCGACCGTGTTTTTCGTTCCAATTTAAGTATGATCGATTTGCATTTTCCGCGACTATTGGCAGAGATGGTTCGTTTGATGCAGCTCACGGGCATTGTTCGTGTGAATGAACTGACCAAAGAATTAATAGCATTGAACCCCTTGAAGATTAACAATGAGTTAATCCAAAAACATAATTTTTACGAACACAAGATAAAAGATTTTTTATGGACTGTTGCTTTAGGAATGCGTCCTGCAAAGATCTATAGGGGAGAGGAAACCGCTATCGATGCTTTCTTACTACTCAATGGAGATGGTACACTTCAGTTTTATGAAAAAAGTAAGGCAGATCACTTCAAAAATTTCCTTTTTAATAATACACGTTTGGAGCATGGTACAACAGAAAAGGACAAATATGGTTTTCTAGAAAAAGAAAATGGCATTTACTATTTCAAGCTAAATGCTAAGCTTGGTTTAACAAAGCGATAAAAAACCTAAAACGGAACGATAAATCCGAGCGAACAGCTTCTGTTGGTAAGACAAAAAACAGTCCACTTAATGAGTATAGGTACGCTCTTTTCATCTGGTAGTCGTGACTACCTAATCGTTTCACCACGACTACCAATATGGTTCACCGTGACTACCAGATAAATCAATAGCTATTATTAGCTACCCTTATTGCAGTTGATAAATAGGGATAGAGCTATACTACAATTAAAAAACAGGGATGCCTCATTTTGATGCATCCCTGTTTTAGTTTAAAGAATAATTTTTAAGACTTTTCCACTCCATCCATTTACGCTGGTAGTGGTTGCTTTATACGGTAGCAAAGAGATCTCTTCTGCTTGATGGGTTAGCAGGTCGACAGCTTTATAACAATCGCGTGGAGGTATTTGCAGATAATCAAAGGCGTGTGATGGTATATTAATGGCTACTTCTATTGGGAAGGAATCAAAATTGATTACAAAGAGTAGCACCTCGTTTTGATATTTACGTAAGAAAGTGTAGTTTCTCTCCTTGTTAAACTTCCATCCATCTTGATTGACATACATCAAATCAAAAAAATCGCCCTGATAGATTGCTGCTTCTTTTTGACTTAAGTTTAAGATGGTCTGATAGGAATGATAGATAGCTTGTGTTTCTGTAGGAAACGAAGAGATATGATAATTGTTATTGATCCACTTCCGTATGGTAGAGACACTCCAATAATCGAAAATAGTGGTGCGACCATCTCTGCCACTAAAACCCTCTGCATCCATTCCTCTTTCTGCAAATTCTTGCCCAAAATAGGTCATGATAGGGCTTTTGTTTAAGCAGGTGGCAACTAGCATAGCAGGAATAGCTTTACGTGCCTCTTTTGCGAAGAAATCGGAAGCAATACGTTGTTCATCGTGATTCTCTAAGAAATTGAGCATTTTGTTTTCCATGCCATTGAGCGATTGCCAACAGGTGGTTATGCGTGTAGCTGGTATTTCTCCTCTTATAACACCTTTTAGGGTATCATAGAGACCCACTTTATCGTAGAGATAATCAAACAGTCCGTTGTAGATATAATTATGATATTGAGAGGGGTCGTACACTTCTGCTATAAAAAGGAGAGCTGGATACTCTTTTTTTACCTCAGTGATGGCCCAATGCCAAAATTCTACGGGTACCATCTCTGCCATATCACAACGAAAAGCATCTACTTTTTTGGAAGCCCAAAACAGTAGGATGTCCTTCATCTTAATCCATGTGTCTGGTGTGGGGGAGAAATGTGTTGAATTGCCATTGAAATAATTAATCCCATAGTTGAGCTTAATGGTTTCGTACCAATCGTTAATGGTAGGATGTGTGGTAAATAGGTTGTTGCCCGTTGCTTTTGCTGGACATTCAATATATGGATTGCCTAGTGTAGCAGAGGGGTTAAAGGTGTCTTTTAGCTGGCTGTTAGGCAAATAGTAGAAGTTATTATAGGGGCTGAAATTTAACGACGTATTATCCGTAGCACCTAAATCTTCAATAGCAGTAGGCTTGGCATCTGAGTGATATTGACGAGCCACGTGATTTGGCACAAAATCGATGATAACCTGTAGGTCTTGCTGATGGGTGCGGTCTACTAGTTGTTCAAACTCTTGCATTCTATCCGCTACCTTATCGGCTAAATCAGGGTCCACATCGTAGTAATCTTTGATGGCATAGGGTGAGCCTGCTTTACCTTTTACAACAGCAGGGTGATCTTGTAATATTCCTTTATATGTTGTTTGAGTAGCATGCTCTATAACACCTGTGTACCAGATATGCGTGATGCCTAGTGCTTTAATCTCTTGTAGTGCTTGGGTAGAAAAATCGGAAAACTTACCTACGCCATTTTCCTTTATTGAGCCATTAGGAATGGTATGATTGGTTAAATTGCCGAATAAACGTGTAAAAACCTGATAGATACTTATTTTCCCCATATCGTTCCTTTCTCCTCCATTAGTTTATTAAGAACTTCCGTTCCCGTTTTAAATCCTTGTTCAAAAATCTCTTCGGCCTTTCCTATCTCTCGGTTACTGTAGCCTGCTAGGTTATAGGGCTCTATTAGTAAATCGGCTATCTCTCGGTCGCGAATGGTGTTTGCTTGAAACATGAAATCGTATGAACGTTTAGCAATACTAATAAAATTCTTTTTATACTCATCAGCAACTAGTGGACTAACATTAATAGCTGCAATATGTTCACAGCAGTCGCGAATAACGCTAACGGGTAGATTATTGAAGACGCCACCATCTACATAATTTATTTCATCAATCTCCACTGGAGAAAACATGATGGGCATACAACAGGAGGCGGCAACCCGTTCTGCTATCGACCCTTGCTGAAAATGAATGCTTTTTCCATGGTCTAAATCGGTTGCTGTAACAATTAAAGGGATTTGTAAATCTTCCAATCGATTGGCGCGTAGGTTCTTACCGATAAAATCGATGAACGTATCTAGCTTATATAATCCAGATGTTCGTCTTGCCCAACTCGTTAGTGAGTTCGATTTATTATCCACAAAAAGGCGTACCACATCGTGTGGCTCCTGTCCATCAGCAATAAAAACGCCAGCAAGTGCACCTGCACTAACCCCTGATATAACGTCTGGTGTTATTCCTTTTTCTTTTAGTGCCTGAATAACACCTAAATGAGCAAAACCTTTAATAAATCCACCACTTAGTGCAAATCCTGTTTGGTAAGTAACCTTTTTTATTTCAGTTTTTTCAATCATAACGTGCGTTTAAATGAAAAGGGTAGTTGTAAATAGAGTGATATAAAAAAGCAATTCATACCTAGTAGATACTAAATTGCTCTTTTATGTTATAGCATACAAATTCTTATTGTAGGGCTAATAGATAACGAAAAAATTAAATCGTCTTATTTTTCAATACTATGTGCTGTTACTGATGCGTCTATTTTACGAATCAAACCCTGTAATACTTTACCTGGGCCACATTCTGTGAAATCGGTTGCACCATCTGCCACCATGTTTTGTATGGTTTGTGTCCAACGAACAGAGGCGGTTAGTTGTGCAATTAAATTAACTTTAATCTCTGCTGGGTCTGTATGTTGTTTACCGTCTACATTTTGGTAAACAGGGCACTTAGGTGTTTGGATAGTAGTTGCTTTTATTGCTGCTTCTAACTCCACTTTTGCAGGGTCCATTAATGGAGAGTGAAAGGCGCCACCTACTTTTAGAGGAAGTGCACGTTTGGCTCCTGCCGCTTTCATCTTCTCACAAGCTTCTGCTATGGCTTCATTGGTACCTGAGATAACGACCTGTCCTGGACAGTTGTAGTTAGCTGGAATACAAACGCCCTCGATAGATTGACAGATAGCTTCTACTTTTTCATCTGGTAGCGCAATAATTGCTGCCATAGTAGATGGATTTAATTCGCAAGCTTTTTGCATGGCTACTGCACGTGCAAAGACAAGGCGTAAGCCATCTTCGAACGATAGAGCACCCGCTGCTACTAAAGCTGAAAATTCACCTAAAGAATGACCTGCTGTCATCTCTGGCTTAAAATCATCTCCCATACATAATGCAGAGATAATAGAATGTAAATATACAGCAGGTTGTGTTACTTTGGTTTGGCGTAAATCTTCGTCTGTACCTGAAAACATAATATCAGTAATACAATATCCTAAAATATCATTTGCCTTTTCAAAAAGTTCTTTTGCTAATGGCACATTATCGTATAGGTCTTTTCCCATACCCACAAATTGTGCCCCTTGACCTGGGAATACAAATGCTTTCATATTTTCTTTCGTTTTAATTTGATGCATGCAAAAGTACTCATTTTTCAATTATCTGTGCAATAATTGACCGTAAAAAATGTGGGATGCTCTCCCTGATGCTTATTTGTAATATTTTAGGTGTTATTGTTTGCTTTTTTTATGAAAAAAGATACCTTTGCGATAATTAGTCTTATTGATTTCACTCAAATTTATTATACAATTGTGTATCACTAACACTCTATTTACTTATGAAAAAAATATTAGTTACCGGAGGTGCTGGATTTATTGGTTCTCACCTATGCACACGATTGATTGAGGAGGGTAATGAAGTTATTTGCCTTGATAATTTATATACAGGTTCTTTATCCAATATAGCTCATCTGTCTACGAGCAAGCATTTTAGTTTTATGACACACGATGTGTCGAATTCCTTTTATTATGACCATTTAGATGAGATTTATAATCTGGCTTGTCCAGCTTCTCCCATTCATTATCAATTAGATCCTATTCAGACCACAAAGACATCTGTATTAGGGGCTATGAATGTGTTAGGGTTGGCTAAACGAACGGGTGCTAAAGTGTTACAAGCCTCTACTAGTGAGGTGTATGGCGATCCAGACCAACATCCGCAATCCGAATCTTATTGGGGAAATGTAAATACAGTGGGTATTCGTTCTTGCTATGATGAGGGAAAGCGTTGTGCAGAAACATTGTTTATGGATTATCACCGTAAACATAATGTGCCTATTAAGATTATTCGTATCTTTAATACCTATGGCCCACGTATGATGCCACATGATGGACGTGTGGTTTCTAATTTTATTCTTCAAGCTTTACGCAATAGAGATATAACGGTGTATGGTGATGGTAGTCAAACACGCAGTTTTCAGTATGTAGACGATTTGATTAATGGTATGCTTCTTATGATGAAGACACCCAACGATTTCACCGGCCCTGTTAATCTGGGTAACCCGAATGAATTTACCATTAAAGAGTTGGCAGAACGTATCATTGAGATGACGGGATCTAAATCGAAAATTGTATATAAAGAATTACCAGAAGATGATCCAAAACAACGTAAGCCAGATATCTCTTATGCTAAAAAGATGCTTAATTGGGAGCCTAAAATAGATTTTAAAGAGGGAGCTGCTCGTATGATTAAATATTTTGATCAACTTTAAACTTTTGATATATAAAAAAAGATGAATTTTAATCCCTCAGAATATAAAATCCTGATAGTAGATGATGTATCCACCAATATATTGCTACTAAAGGTAATGTTATCGAATGAAAAGTTTAATGTTGTTACTGCTAATAGTGGACTAGCTGCTATTGAATCTGTAAAAACGGAGCATCCAGATCTAATTTTATTAGATGTTATGATGCCTGGTATGAATGGATTTGAGGTGGCACGTGTCTTAAAATCGGAAGAAGCCACAAAAGATATTCCTATCATTTTTATTACAGCTTTAAATAGTCCTGAGGATATTGTAAAAGGTTTTAAAATTGGTGCGAACGATTTCGTTTCCAAACCGTTTAACAAAGATGAATTGTTGATTAGGGTAAAGCATCAACTCTCCTTGATAGCTGCCAAACGTACAATCCTTCAAAAAACAGAGGAGCTTGAGCTCACCATTGAAGCTCGTGATAAGCTCTATTCTGTTATTGCGCACGACCTACGTTCGCCTATGAGTTCCATCAAGATGGTGCTCAATATGCTCTTATTAAGTATAAAGCCAGAAACGATTGGTCAGGAGGAGTTTGAGATGCTATCGGATTGTAATCAAACCATAGAGGATGTTTTTGGTCTACTTGATAACCTATTAAAATGGACCAAAACCCAGGTGGGTAGATTGCATGTTGCTTTTCAGAATTTTGATGTTATTGCTCTTACAGAGGGCGTAAAACAGGTCTCTACGATGGTGGCTAAAGCTAAAAATATTCAATTGGTGTTGGATAAAAGCGACGACCTAACCACGCTGAACGTTTGTGCAGATGCTGATATGGTACAAACAGTGTTACGTAATTTTATTAGTAATGCTATAAAATTCAGTGAAGAGGGTAGTAGTATCATTATCCGTATCAAATCGGAAGGGGAGAAAGCTATTCTAAGTGTACAAGATGCCGGATGTGGTATACCAGAAGAGGGACAAGCTAAGTTGCTGCATACCAATACGCACTTTAGTACGTTTGGAACAAAAAAAGAGCAAGGATCTGGATTAGGTCTCTTGCTCTGTAAAGATTTTGTGGAGAAAAACAATGGTGAGATGTGGTTTGAGTCCACTGTGGGAGTGGGTTCTACTTTTTACTTTTCTCTTGCACTAGCCGACGACCGATCTAGTTTAACTAAATAGTCAAAATGCTTACCTTCTGTTAGCAACGTTAATTGATACCCATAACGTTTGCTATAGTAGGTAAGCGTTTCGATATCTATGTACAACCAATTAAAGGTTTCTCCAATAAGATCTTTGTAGCTCATCTTAAAGTCTATCTCTCCGTAGTACTTATCTGCTAAGTTAATAGAAAAACCATGGTCCTCCTCTTCATAGAGATAGCGCAGATCGGAAGAGTCCATGTATAGTGCACCTCCTGCTGCTAAAAGTCGGTCGACTTGTGCAAAAAAAGTCTCAAAACGGTTTACCTCTCCAATAATGCCAGCACCATTCATTAAGAGTAGAATCGTGTCAAACGGTCCTTCTAACTGTGGGTCAAAAAAATCAATCTGCTTGCACCTTTTTACTCCTCTGCTTTTCATCGTCTCTACGGAGAGGGCTGAAAGGTCTATGGCTGTAACATCTAGCTTGTTCTCTTGAAGAACCAGTGCGTGACAGCCAGCTCCACCACCTACATCTAATACTCTACCTTTTGCTTCCTGCAAAGCTCTCTGTTCAATAGGACTCATCTCCTCGAAGGTTCTAAATAGATGTGCAATAGGAATTTCATCTTCATCAAATTGGGAGGAGAAGACACGTAGGGTGTCGGTTGCTTTTCCTTGATGATAATCGGATATGGCTTTTCCCATAGGATCTTTGTCCATGGCTAATAGGGAAGTATTCATTTTTTTACTGTTTTTGTACGCTGCAAATATAGATATATTTATGTAATAAAAACAACGCATAAGTTTATGTTTTTTTATCTCTGATTTTCAGATGATTATGGAATATTTCTAAATTTAGGAGAAAAAAGAGTTTAACATAGTTGCTCAATAAAAAAATAACTCCTATATTTGCACCGCGTTTGAGAGAAAACGCAACAAGGAAGTTTGGGTGAGTGGCTGAAACCACCAGTTTGCTAAACTGACGTACGGGCAACCGTACCGCGAGTTCGAATCTCGCAGCTTCCGCTTTATTTTTATGCACTGCTATAAAGTGTCTTAGGATTAATAAGTTTGAGTGTATTTGGCGGGTTCGTCTAACGGTTAGGACGTATGCCTCTCACGCATGAAATACGAGTTCGATTCTCGTACCCGCTACAAAGTCTCTAACGTATGATGAAAATCATGGTTAGAGACTTTGTTATTTTTAAGAAATAGAGTTAATAATAGTTCTATTGTGTTTTATTAGTTATATATTTGCTTATCGGACGGAGTTACTCTTTGGGAGTAGTGCATGACTTTTAGCCATGGCCCGTAAGTTAGCTATCCTAATACAATAAAACACAGCTATGTTAAATAGATTCTTCTTTATAAATTGTTTCTTTTTTCTTTTTGCATCACTAGTGTCTGCTGCTACTATTCGAGGCACTGTAATAAGCAATAGAGAGCGTTTACCCGTGGCTTATGCTACCCTGTTGTTAAAAGGTACGGATATAGGAGCAATCACGAATGAGAAGGGGGAGTTTTCCTTTCCCTCTTTATTGCCCGGTTCTTATCGATTCATTGTTTCAGCCGTAGGGTATGTGCCGCTGGAAACGCCAGAATACTTGCTACGTACAAAAGATGTTTCTATCACTATTGAATTAGAGGAGAGTATAGAGCAGTTGGCCGAAGTAGTGGTGTCTGCTAATCCTTATGACCATCTAGCTAAAAACCCTATTAGTGTACACGCTATTGGTATACAGGAGATTGAAAAGAGTCCTGGTGCTAATCGTGATATCTCCAAAATTATCCAAGCCTATCCTGGCGTAAGCTACTCCGCTGTGGGTTATAGAAACGATTTAATGGTAAGAGGAGGTGGTCCTTCGGAAAACAAGTTTTATTTAGATGGTATTGAAATTCCGAGTATCAACCATTTCAGCACACAAGGTGCCACGGGAGGTGTCTCTGGTATTATTAATGCCGATTTATTGCGCGATGTGCAGTTCTATAGTGCCGATTTTCCTGCGAATGCCGGAAATGCAGTGAGTTCCGTTTTACAATTTAACTTAAAAGATGGAACGGTAGATGGCACCAATTATAAGGGTACATTGGGCGCATCCGAAGTATCCTTTGTGACAAGTGGTCATTTTTCGGAAAAGAGTACCTATATCTGTTCTGTACGTCGCTCCTACCTTCAGTTTCTATTTAAGCTCTTAGACCTTCCTTTTTTACCCACCTACTCGGATGCACAGTTCAAATGGAAACATCGCTTTAATAGTAAAAATGAACTTACGCTACTTGGCTTAGTGGGTATTGACGATTTAAAGATTAATGATGATGCTTCTTCTGAACGAGCGCAATACACCATTGGTTATATCCCCGAGATACAGCAACAGGCCTTTACCATAGGTGCTAAATATAAATTTTATGCCCCTCATTCCATTCGGTCCGTTATAGCCAGTTATAGCTTTCTGAATAATAAGAGTGAGAAATACAAAGATAATAACAGAGAGCAAGCCGATTTATTGCGACTTAAATATAGTTCGCAAGAGCGTAAGGCTCAGTTGCGTATAGAGAACAAAACAACGCTACGAAATTGGACGCTTATGTATGGTGGCGAGGCTAATTATTTTTCGTATGATATGGAGAGTAAACAGCAGCTCTTTTTTGATACGACACCAGTGATGCAGATCTATGCTACTGATTTGTCCTATTTAAATTGGGGTACCTATTTCTCGCTATTATATGCTACCCCGCAAAATAAAATAAATGTATCCTTTGCTTTACGTGCAGATGCATGTAGCTATAATAGCTATATGCGTAATCCGTTGCACCAACTCTCTCCACGCTTTAAGTTCTCTTATCTAATCAATCGTCACGTAACAGCAAGCGTAAATATGGGCATCTATAATCAACGACCTCCTGCCACGGCATTAGGCTTTAAAGATAATGCGGGTGTATACCTCAATAAAGATTTA
>Ga0172378_10000858_pt1 | contig 27547 bp, 21 predicted proteins | sample GrowelOW332metaG_FD_119755 | JGI IMG/M metagenome (GOLD analysis project Ga0172378, IMG submission 119755) | Groundwater microbial communities from an aquifer near a municipal landfill in Southern Ontario, Canada - Pumphouse #3_1 metaG | ecosystem: Environmental > Aquatic > Deep subsurface >...
CCAATTTCATCTAAGGTCATTGGTGGGTAACCTTCTAATCCGAAGAACATTTTCAATATATCAGCTTCTTTGGGTGTTAGGGTTGAAATAGCCCTATTGATTTCCATTCTTAAGCTTTCATACATTAGTTCTGCCTCTGGAGTTGTGGTTTCTTCACTTCTCATAAAGTCATACATTGTGTTGTCTTCATCGCTTGCAAGTGGTGCATCCATTGATAGGTGCTTTCCACTATGGCGAAGACTTTCTCTTACTTCTTGATCGGTTAGGTCAAGCTCTAATGCAACTTCTTCAGGATTAGGAGTTCTTTCAAATTCTTGTTCAAGCTTAGCATAAGCCTTATTTATTTTGTTGAGCGATCCAATTTTATTTAGAGGAAGACGCACAATTCTACTTTGTTCTGCTAATGCTTGAAGAATTGATTGACGAATCCACCAAACTGCATACGAAATAAATTTAAACCCTCTGGTTTCATCAAAACGCTGTGCTGCCTTAATAAGCCCTAAATTACCTTCGTTAATAAGGTCAGGAAGGCTCATTCCTTGGTTTTGGTATTGTTTGGAAACAGAAACAACAAAACGGAGATTGGCTTTTGTAAGTTTTTCTAATGCTGATTGATCTCCTAATTTAATTTTTTGCGCCAACAAAACCTCTTCCTCAGGTGAAATCATCTCTAACCTACCTATCTCTTGTAGGTATTTGTCTAAGGATGTAATTTCACGATTAGTAAGCTGCTTCGTAATTTTTAACTGTCTCATTTATATATGTTTTATTATTATCTTCGTAATTTATCTATAATACGAATCTTAGTCTTGAGAGTTACAATAATAATTATTTTTCTCAATTTCTTTCCTAACTATCTCTGGCAATAGATAGAGATTCGATTTATTTTGTTTGATATTTTCCCTAATTTGGGTTGATGATATTCCAATTTCAGGAGAATTTATTCTAAAAATGTTTTTATTATCTGAAAATTTATTTGTTTTAATATTCTCTCTTGGATAAACAACTATTTCAAAGGAATTTAATATTTCTTTATAGTCTTTCCATTTCTCAAAACAATCTAAATTATCCTCACCAATAACCAATACAAATTCTTTTGTTTTAAATTTTGATTTTAAATAACTTAGAGTGTTTATAGTGTATGAAGGTTTTTCCATTCCAAACTCAATATCTGATACCTTAAAGCTTTTATTGTTCTTAATTGCAAGCCTAACCAAGTTGTATCTTTGCCTCTCTCCTAATAATTCATTTTTGCTTTTAAGAGGATTGTGTGGAGATACAACAAACCATATCTTATCAATATTAGTATTTTCAACAATATAGTTTGCAATTATCAGATGACCTAAGTGAATTGGGTTAAAACTCCCGAAAAAAAGTCCTATTCTTTCTTTGTTTTTCTGCATAAATTAAACTTCTAACTCTTATACGTATCAAACTCAAATTAGTTATCATTATTGCATATTAAAACAACTGAGATATAAAATTATATAATAAAATTACCAACTATTTGATTTAATTTCTTGAATCTTTGTTTTAGAAAACTATTATTTGAAACCATTTATTTAAAGAAAAAGAAGAAGCAACCAAATTATCTTGATTACTTCTTCAATATTTTTTTTAAAAAAGCTTTATCTATTCTGCTTTATATGCTATTGTTTCAATTTCAATTAATACTCCCATTGGAAGTTTTTCAACTGCATAAGCTGCTCTTGCAGGAAGCATTTCATTATAGTATTTTGCATAAACCTCATTCATTGGAGCAAAATCATCCATTGAATTTAGAAGACAAGTACTTTTCACAACATCCTTAAAATCATATCCAGCCTCACTTAGGATAGCTTTAATGTTTTCAAGAACTTGTTCTGTTTGTGCAACAATTCCTTCTGCCATTTTTCCAGTTTCACGATTCATTGGTAATTGTCCAGATATAAACAAAAATCCATTTGCGGTTTGAATTGCTTGGCTATAAGGTCCAATTGCTTTTGGAGCCTTTTCTGAATTTATTATTTTATTCATATAATACGTTTTATTTATTAATAATTATGCTCTTTGTTGATTGTTTACCTTCAGCAGAAATTGTTATTAGGTAGTTTCCACTTTCAAAAACGCTTAAATCAATTGTCTTATTATTAATTGATGCTGTTTCCTTTAAAATAATTTGACCTAAACTATTTACAATTCTAATATAAACTGGATTAGTATATGAAGATGTTATTGTGATATTCCCTTTAGTTGGATTAGGATAAATCTTCATATCTATATTGAAGTCTATATCTGTAAGACCTAAAACTTCCTTAACAAAGATTTGCTTTTCTAAAGAATATACCTCAGGACAAATGTCATTTTGCACTTTCACTCGGTAAGTATATAATCCATTTGTATCAATAACTTGAGAAAGATAATATGTAGTACTATTAATTATTGTCCATTGGCCATCATCTTTCTTTCTTTCCCAATTCTTAATTGAACCAACATATCCTGTTAGACGAATAATACCTGTTGAAGTTTCTGCATTAATGGTATCGTTAGGAGAAGTAATAACCCCACCCCATGAGTTCTTAATATTCATCAAAACTATATTTGATGTGTCTATAATACTGTTGGAAAATACAAGCCTACGATAAAATGTGCTATCAGTTAGATTTTCTGGTTGATAGTTTATTTGATTATTTGTTTGAACTGCATCTATCCAATCTCCTGTACGAGTCTTTTGTTCCCATTTATAAATAAAGTTTCCATATCCTCCTGTTGGAGTTATTCCAATAAGTAGTTGAGGAGTTCCTTGACCACAAAACGACTGATTATCGGAAACCATATTGTTTTGTATTTCAGGGAATGTTGTGGAGAATTCTCTTTTTGATCCGTATTTTATTCCAATAGAAGTTAATAGATATGCCCTATAATAATAAGTTGTTTGTTCTGTTAGATTTTGAAGAACAAAAGAATATGCGCCTATTGTTGAGGTATCAGTTAGAGCAATTACGCTATCTTGAATTGTTGGAAGATTTAATGGGTCAGTTGAGTAAACAAAACCTTTTTCAATCATATCTCCATCTCCAAGAGTTAGGATTGAGCCCTTTAATTCAGCGCTATTATTACCAACTGAAGAAGGGTTTGAGGTCATAAGCGATCCTAAACCATCAGTTGTAGTGAAAGAAAGAGTTTGATTTGCCAAAACAACACCCTCTGCATTTGATGCAAAAGCCTTAAAGTAGATTGGGGTGCTTGATGGTAGGTTTATTAGATTGGTAGTTATTAAAGAGTCGGTTGAATTAGAAAGCACTTTATTTCCAGATAATAAATTAACGCTGTCTGGATTAGTATGCCAATACATTCCTTTTTCAATAATTGATCCATTCCCCATATAAACCATTGCTCCATTAACTGTGGCAGACATACTATTTATTGTTGAATATTCAACGGGTTGAGTTATTACCTGAGGAAGACTTGAAAGGAGATTAAAACTAATTGTTGAATCATTAATATATTGTATATGTGTTATTGGCATATTAGCTAATGTTCCATTTTTTAGAGTAGATTGAGGATAGGATGCGTTGGTGAAATAATCCTTACCACTAACCCCTGCAAAAGGAGCTAAAGCAGTTGAATTTTGAGAAGGGTTGCCTGATGAAACCTCAATATAGAATCCTCTATCGGTTGGATCAATATTAATATCATTAGTGTAGAAAGCGCTTGTTCCTTCCAAGAGTCGATTGTCAGCATGGTATATTATCAAACCACTTCCTGGCAAATAAGTGTCCCATTTTTTTTGTTTTCTATGTTCTAGCAAGAAATATTCATTATTACTAATATTTATTTGATAAGAAACAAATGAATCGGCAGTTGCAGGAATTATTCCTGTTGTTGATGAGGAAATAACAATTGGATTTCCCCAGCCTAATAATTTTCTTTCCCAAGCATTTAAGTAGGGAGGTGTCATGCTGTTATTATTATAAGCTCCTGCATCCATTAATGACCAAACATCAGTGGTGTAAGCGGTTCCTTGTGTTCCTTCATAATCTGTATCGTAAAGATCCATAAGTCCTAATGAGTGACCCATTTCATGACACATAACTCCAATTCCATCCATTTGAGTGGTTGATTTCTTTTCTGAAGAACATGAATAGGTTGAAAACCTAACATTATCTTTCATTATACTACTTGAAACCATGGATTTATGAGGCCATATTTCATCAGTATTTCCAGTAGAAGCTTGTGATCTTCCTGCATAAACAAAATGCACATTTGATACTTTTGATTCTCCGTTCTTATAATTATTAAAGTCAATATTAGCATCTATTGCAGATAATGCACCGGACACAAAAGAGCCCATTTGACTATTTGCATAATAGGATGATGTTTGAGGAAGGGTGATTGGTCCGACAACATCGATATCCATAACCAATGCTCCATTAGAATTATCATAATAGTAATCACGAACACTTCCTGATGCTCCATTTACATTATAGTTAGCTTGATTACAAAGACTATCAAAATCACTTTGAGCAAATGTAAATTGCTTATCCGAAAACTGAACAAGCACAACTAATAGACGAGCTGTTCCATTTGTTACTGCTTTATTTTGAATATCTCCTGTTTCAAATAATGCTTTTTTCTCTTTAATTTGTTTTCCACTAAAACGAAGATCATATGGAAGAGTTGATAAAAATGTTTTTTCCTCTTTCGATCTTTCCTCTAAGTTTGATGCAATATATTTTGAAGGAATTAAGTCCCCTTCTTCGTTCAACTGTCCATAAACAAGAACACCTTCATTATTTCTAACTAAAGTATATCTATCAATGGTTGATGCCCAATTAACTTTCTCATCTCCCTTAAGGGTAAATGTAAGTGACTTCCCATTAGATTGCTTAATGGTTATGGGTTTAGTATTTGCAGGTATAGCTAAAAGATTGATGCTAAAGGCTAAGAGTAGCATCATAATTGTGAATTGTTTTATTGAGTTTCTTTTCATTGGTTATATTATAATAAAAATAATTGAATAAGGGCACAAAAATAATAAAAATAAACGGAAAAATATAACTTTCTCCTTTATTTAGTCATTATTAAGACAAATAAAAAATCTATTTCTTACAGAAAACAATTAAAAAAAAAGAATACTTTTCAACTAACTCTTAACTTAATTTGAAAATATCAGGTCTTATTTATTGTTAACAAGCTTTTTAGTGTATATTACGTTAATCATCATATTATGATATTATAAATTTTGCCTTAATGAAACTAACTCTTCGTTTTAATTTTCTGAATCACTGTTTCATTTTCGTGAATCACCGTTTTAATTTCGTGTAACGAAGATCTATTTTTTCACGATCGAAAACTGTCCTTTTATGATTTTGTTATACACTAAATAGTTTTAAAATGCATATGCTTTCTTCCCAATTTATTCATCGTTAAGACAAAAACAAAATCTATTTCTTACAAAAAACAATAAAAAAAAGAGCCTACATTTCTGCAGGCTCTTAATTGAATTTGAAATATCAAGTCTTATTTGTTGATAACAAGCTTTTTAGTTTCTTTAATTCCATTAGCATTGATTGTGTAGAAGTAAGTGCCATTGTTGATGTTAGCAGTGTTTAAAGCAACTCTGTTAACTGAATTAGCAGCTTTTGAACCTTCGTTAAATCTTACAATTTCTCTTCCCATAATATCAGATACTGTAATCACAACATTTGAATTAGAAGTTAGAGTATATTCTATTGTAGTTTCATTTTGAGCTGGATTAGGATAAGCATTCAAATTGAAAGATGGAATAATGTTAGTAGCTCCATTGATTGAAAGTGGATTTTGAGAAACCATTAAACGAATCATTGGTTGATTGTATTCAGAAAACCAATCACCGAAAGGATATCCCCAAGCATAACCTTCTGTTTCTTGTCCTGGAGTCATAACAAGGTTTTGATACCAGTCAAAAGTTTTAAATGTAGGTAAGTAATCTTTGTCATCTCTTGCAACTAAGAATCTACCATCATCTAATAATTTATAACAAGCAAAATACCATTGGTCTGGTTCAATAACAACGTTTTCTTGTTCAAATGGCAAGTAAACTGAATTGTAAGTTGAAGTCCATTCTGTAGCATCTGGGTTTGTGAAAACACCATTATTTAAATTATCAGCAGAAATAGTGGTAACTGTAGAAAGAACTGGAGTTGTTCCGTTAAGTAAATATGGTTGAATATATCCATCAGGAGAATCTGCATTAAAGTCCATGTATTTTAAAGAAACTTGTATTGCAAGTCCAGCATCACATGAATCAGCTGCAGGAACAACTTCAACGCCCTTAGCATAATATGTATCTCCACTAAGGTTAGCAGGAGTTACAAAACGGTTACAAACTTCATAACCAGCAACTGCTGATCCTGGTGCGTTTTCAGATATATATCCATTTTCAAAACCATAAGCCCAAGATCTTCCTTCAATTAATACATCTACGTCAGAAGCCCAACGAGCTGTACCAACTCTATCTGTAGTTTCTGGCATTGTAGAAACTCTATAATATAAAGAGTCTTCCATTGGAAGTAAACTATATTCAGTTCCTGAAGCAGATTGAAGATATTTTACACCCGCAGAAATACCATATAAACCTGAAACTGCATTGTATTGAGGAGTTGAACTAGCTTCTATTTCAACATGTCTTCTCCTATCTATAGCAGTTACTGCACCTGTAGTAGTGTTAAAAGTTGTATCAGCTCTAACAATTGTTGTTAAATTTGAAGGAACTTCTGTAACGTTAACGAAATCAAGGAAACTTCCAAATACATTAGGGAAAACGTAATCAGTTGCATTATGGAATTTTTCTTCAACAGAAGCATTATATAATGTGTTTCCACCAGTATTTTCAACTGTAGCAGTAAACGTAACAGTGTCCATTTGCATCGCAGCAGGAATTATACCATAAGCAGCATAGCGGTGATTTGAAGAAACTAGGTTAATCCTGTATTCAGGTCCATCATAAACTCTAACTTCGTCAAACATCCAACGGTATCCTGAAGGTTGATCGGTATAACTTAGAAGATTACATTTGTAACGTAAACGAATATAAAGAGCAGTCTGATCAACTGTACTAGCAACTGGAAGAGTTACTATTTTTTGTCCACGTGTCATTTCGTTAGATCCAAGTTCAAGACCTTTAACATTAAATTCTATTGAATCGTAAGTTGCAAAGTTAGCATCTGTACTATAATCAATAAAATAACGGTCTTGGTTGAAACGCATTGTATATTGATTGAAAACAACATCAACTGTATTGAATCCTGTTGTTGCAATAGGTTCAGTTATTCTAATGGCAGTGTTAAATGCTTTTGTGTTTGTTCCTTCTGCATAAAAAACATCATAAGGAGAAACTAAAGCAAAACCATCACCAATAAGGTATCCTGAAGGTTCATAATTACCAGCATAATTTGCTACATAATAAAAACCATTAGTAGCTATTCCAAAGAATGAATAGAACCTAGGAAATGTTGATGAAAGTGATGTTGCTGAAGCTGCAGATGTATCAAAACGGTGGAACATACCAGGACCTGTTCCAGCAGTATGTCCTGTTAGGTTTTCCATAACGTATTGAGAAGCATCATCAAAGCTAACGGTAATTACTGGATTGCCATAAACGAAATCCTTAGTACCGTTATTAATTTGTTGTTTAAACGGCTTAGCTACTGATTCTTTAACTACAGCTTTGTCTTTTGTAGTCATTGCATCAGTTGAAATAAACCTTTGTGCATTTGCACTTGTAGCACCTATTATTAGGGCTGCAATAAGTAGGAATGTTTTTTTCATGATTAATTCTGTTTTTGTTAAAACTATTTGTTTATATTTATGTTCTAAGTTGCAAATATACTACAGAATTTTATAAAAACAAATATTTAATCTCTTTTTTCGTATAGAATATCAAATAATTATTAATTTTGTGTGTAAATAAGATAAGATATATGAAAATTCACTTTATTGCAATTGGAGGTAGTGCTATGCATAATTTAGCAATAGCACTTTATAAGAAAGGTCATCAAGTTACTGGTTCTGATGATGAAATATTTGATCCAGCTAAATCAAGATTAGAAAAATATGGAATATTGCCTAAGAATATTGGGTGGGATATTAATAATATTTCAGAGGAGATAGATGCCGTTATACTTGGTATGCATGCAAAAAACGATAATCCTGAACTTATTAAAGCAGAAAAATTGGGGATTAAGATATATTCTTATCCTGAGTTTTTATACGAAATGTCTAAAGAGAAAATAAGAATTGTTATTGGAGGAAGCCACGGGAAAACATCTATAACTGCTATGATCCTACACGTTCTTAATAAATTGAATATTGACACTGACTATATGGTTGGGGCACAGCTTGAAGGATTTGAAGTTATGGTTAAATTAACAGACAAAGCTAAGTATATGGTTATTGAAGGTGATGAATATTTAACCTCTCCTATTGATCTCAGACCAAAATTTCATCTCTACCAACCTAATATTGCATTAATAAGCGGAATTGCTTGGGATCATATAAATGTTTTCCCTACATTTGATATATATGTTGAACAGTTCCGTATCTTTTGCCAAAAGATAAGAGAAAATGGTTCATTAATTTATTGTCAAGAAGATAGCATTGTTAAGGATATTTCAGAAAAATCAAGACAAGATATTGAAAAGCTACCTTATGGCATAATTCCTCACATAATTGAAAACGGCAAGACTTTCGTTATTTGGGATAAGAAAGAATATCCTATTGAAATTTTTGGCAAACATAATTTGATGAACCTCTACGGAGCAATGCTTGTATGTGAAAGAATTGGGGTTAGTAATGAAGACTTTCTGAGAGAAATTGGAAGTTTTACAGGAGCCTCTAAGAGATTGGAGCTTGTTAAGAAAAACGATAATGTTGAAATATACAAAGACTTTGCACACTCTCCTTCAAAACTTAAAGCCACTATTACAGCCCTAAAAGAACAATTTCCTAAAAGAAAACTAATTGCAATAATGGAGCTCCATACTTTTAGCAGTCTAAATGCAGAGTTTCTTTTGCAATATAAAGGATCTATGGATATGGCAGATGAAGCAATAGTTTATTTTAATCCACATACAATTGCTCATAAAGGATTGTCTGAAATAACAATACAACAGGTATTTGAAGCTTTTGGAAGAGATGATATTAAAGTATTTACTCAATCTGCAGATGTTGTTGTGTCAATCAAAAACTATAAATGGGAGAATACAAATCTTTTAATGATGAGTTCAGGAAATTTTGATGGAATAGTTTTTGAAGAACTTGCTGATGAATTAATCTAATTTTGCTTTCTTCTTTTTATTTCTCTGTAGCTTTGCTCGCTTTTTCAATTGATTGTTTCTCGTGAATTTTCTTCAATCTCTGCCTTCTAATAACTCTTTTTGTCCAAATTGGGAGAACAATTAGTCCCAAAACTATATAAGGATAATATGTGTAGAGCCTCCAAAGGACAGATAGAGTGGAACCCAGTCCTAACGGAATAAAGTCATTGAAGAAAATTGGGAAGGCAAACTCGGCAACCCCGCTACTTCCTGGAGTTGGACTAATGCAAAGAATAATCCACATAACTAATTGACGTGCAAAAATCAATAACTGATCACCATAGGAAGAGAAAGCTAAAACAATAAAGTTTACCACCAAAAATCTTGATATCCAAGAAGAAATAGTTATTAGATATGCCTTTATCCAAAACCAAAAACTCTTGCCTTTAAATTCAATTGAGGAAGTGATTACATCATCCCCTATCTTTTGAAGATCTGATTTCCTCTTAATAAACATCTTTCTATTTGATAGATAATAGAGAAATCTTCTAAAAGAATTTGGATAGATGAAAATGGCCATAAGAATTATTAATGTAAGTAGGCACATAAAACCATACCCAATAAAGAAAACTGTTACAACTCCAAATTCAAATCCAAAAAACACAAAATCAAAATCGTGTATAAAAGCAACATTTACACCAACAAAGAGGATAACTATTGGTGCAATAATAATATAAAAAAGCTCATCCAAAAGAGCAGTTATCAAAACAATTGAAGTTGAACGGGCAATCCCTATTCCTTCCAAAGAAACAATAAAGAAAGCAACTGCTGAGCCTCCAACAATTGAAGGAGTAATTGCCGATCCAAATTCCCAAATCATAATAATTTGGAATGACTGTTTCCAAGAAAGCTGCTTATCGGATAAATGTCTGAGTCTATACATATACATTAAATCTCTCATTATTGCAAAAAACATAGCAATAAGAAGAAAAAAGGTAGACGCCCAAGTCCAGTTTTTGATAATTAGTTTTAAGATATCTTTTTGATAATCTACAGAGATATTTCCAATGTTTTCTTCTCCTGCTAAATGAAGTTCGGAAATATCTTTTGCCTTATCATTATTTGCATCTATCCAATAGTAATCACCTTTCCCTACATCTACCTCGGAGATAATTGGTTCAGAAAAATCTTTAGCAATTAAAAAAACAGCAACCCCTATTCCAATAATTATTGGTAGAATAACTCTATTGAAAGAGAAAAGTTTTAAGGGATGGGCCATTTATTTATTATTACAAATTATCAGTTACACCAAGTATGTTATACGGTACAGATACGTTATTCTGGTATAAATACTGGTAGATTTTTTCATTAATTACAGCATTAACAGGCCAATAGTCGTTTTGTAGGGTCCAAAACCTTGCATCCAAAGTAACAGAAAACTCAGTGATATTTGTAAGTACGGCAGGTTGTGGATCTTTTAATATCCTATCATCTTGTTTCAAAATCTCTAAAATATCCAGAGCAATCTTAGTTGTTTCTGTTCCATGAGCTAATTTGATATTAACATCCAATCTCCTTGTTTCCATTAAAGAATAATTAGTAATTGTTCCTGTAGAAAGGGGTCCATTAGGTATAGATATTGTTTTATTGTCTGGTGTAATTAAAACAGTTGTAAAAATTTGAATTGACTTCACTGTTCCTTCAATACCTTGAGCTGAAATATAATCACCAACCTTAAAGGTTTTAAGAACCAAGAGCACAACTCCTCCTGCTACATTTGAAAGAGTGCCTGAAAAAGCCATACCAATTGCCAAACCCATAGCTCCTAAAAGAGCGATAAATGAAGTCATCTGAATTCCAACAATACCAATAACAGTGATGATAATAAGAATCTTTAAGACTATCGAAGTAACTTGAGTTATAAAAGGTATTAATGAAATTTCAACATTTCTTTTAACCAATATTTTATAAAGCCTTCTTGAAAGGAAATTAGTTAATTTGAAACCCAACCAAAGGAGAAGTATTGCTACAATGATTTTTGGACCATAATCCAAAAGAAGATTAAGTCCTTTTTGTTGGAGCTGATTAATCATATTTAAACTTTGCTGAACCGTTTGAGTTGTTGATTCAAGTGCGGTTGTTGTAACACTTTCTACATTTGTTGCAACCTTTTCAAGTTTTTCTGCCGTTTGTGTAATTGTATCTGTTTGTAACATTAGTTAATATAATTATTGGTTAATATAAAAAATTATTATAAGGATAACGGATTGCATGTAATCTTTTTATATTATCGTACATTTCATTCTTAAACTCTTCAATATTAAGTTTTTCTTTAGCGGAAATAAAAAATGAAGGAGTATCTCCATTTCCCATCCATGAAGCTTGCAAATCTTCCAAGCTCCAATTCTCCCTCAAAACAGGAGTTAAATCATCTTCGTCCTTTTTAATGTAAGTGTATGCATCCATTTTATTAAAAACCATAATTGTTGGCTTATCGTTAACTTTAATTTCAGTTAGGGTTTGCCTAACAACATCAATCTGTTCTTCAAAACCTGGATGAGAAACATCCACAACATGTATTAAAACATCAGCCTCACGAACCTCATCTAAAGTAGATTTAAAACTTTCTATCAAACCATGAGGTAATTTTCTTATAAACCCAACCGTATCGGTTAAAAGAAAAGGTAGGTTTTCAATCACAACCTTTCTAACAGTTGTATCCAAAGTTGCAAACAGTTTATTTTCAGCAAAGACCTCGCTTTTTGCAAGTAGATTCATAAGGGTTGATTTACCAACATTGGTGTAGCCAACTAAAGCAACCCTAATAAGACTTTCCCTATTCTTTCTTTGAACAATTTTTTGCTTATCTATTTCCTTTAACCTTTCTTTTAATACAGATATTTTATCTAATACAATTCGTCTATCGGTTTCTATTTGTGTTTCACCAGGTCCTCTCATATTAAGAGCCCCACCTCCTCTTTGTCGGTCTAAATGTGTCCACATTCTTGTTAGTCGAGGAAGAAGATATTGGTATTGAGCTAATTCAACCTGTGTTTTAGCATGAGATGTTCTAGCTCTTTGAGCAAATATATTTAAAATAAGACCCGTCCTATCCATAACTTTGCGGTCTAGTTCTTTTTCAATATTTCTCATCTGTGAGGGTGATAATTCGTCATCAAAAATAACAAATTCTATATCCTCAGCACAAAGATATTCCTTAATCTCTTCTAATTTACCTTTTCCGACAAATGTTCTTGGATCCCTATATTGAAGCCTTTGAATAAAACTTTTAACTGCCAACCCTCCTGATGTTTCAATCAAAAAAGCAAGTTCATCTAAGTATTCTTTAGTCTTTTCAAAAGGGCAGTCGGGTGTTGCGACTCCGACCATAACACATCTATCAGAATTTATACTTGTTGTATCTATCATTATTTATTTTTGAGCCTCCATATATTGTTCCAATAGTTTTTGAACGTATTTTCCAAACACGTCAAATTCTATATTAACATTTGTTCCTTCTTTAAAATTGTGGAAATTTGTTTGTTCTTGGGTAAAAGGTATTATTGAAACAGAGAACATCCCTTTTTCAGAGTGAACAACTGTTAAACTAACTCCATTAACGGTTATTGAACCTTTTGGTACTGTAAAACTACTTTTTGAGTTGTCATATTCAAAAAAATATCTCCAAGAACCATTTTCATCAATAACTTTAACGCAGGTAGCAATCTGATCAACATGTCCTTGAACAATATGTCCATCAAATCTTCCATCCATCTTCATAGATCGTTCTACATTAACCTCTGTACCAATTTCCCAAGTACAAAGATTAGTATTGTCCATAGTTTCTTTCATTGCTGTGACAATGTATTGATTTTTATCATAATCTAACTTAACAACCGTCAAACAACATCCATCATGAGCCATAGATTGATCTATTTTAAGCTCTTTTGCAATATCAACTTCTAATGTAAAATGATAATTAGTATTCTCTTTCTCAATAGCAACAACCTTAGCTATTTTTTCAATTATTCCTGTGAACATATATTTATTATTAATTTTCTTTATGGTATTTTCTATTCTTTATTACAGATTTTCTTTATGGTAAAGATATATCTTTTCGTATAAATGGATTCTGTCTTTTCCCTTAACATTATGTTCGTGGTCTGGATACAAGAAGAAGTCAACTTGCTTTCCTTTTTTCACACATTGGCGAAGAAACTCAATGGAGTGCTGAGGAACAACTGTTGCATCTTGATAACCTTCAATTAATAGCAATTTACCTTCCAAATTATCGATATAATTTAATAGGCTTGCATTCTTATATCCTTCTTGATTATTTTCTGGTGTTCCCATATATCTTTCGCCATACATAGCCTCATACCATTTCCAATCAATTACAGGACCACCTGCAGTTGCAACTCTAAATACTCCAGGGTTTTTAAGTTTAAGAGATATAGTCATAAAACCTCCATAGCTCCAACCATCAACACCTATCCTATCTCCATCAACATAAGGAAGAGATTTTAGATAGCTTACTCCTACCATTTGATCTTCAACTTCAATAGAACCACAATTATGCCAAATTGAAGATTCAAATTCATAACCTCTATTTGCTGAGCCTCTATTGTCTAATGTCCAAACAATATAACCTTGTTGAGCAAGGAACATAAAGAAATTATTAGCTCCTCCCAAATAACTGTCAGTTATAAGTTGAGCATGAGGACCTCCATAAACATATACTATTACTGGGTATTTCTTATTTTTATCAAAATTCTTAGGCTTAATCATTCTATAATATAAATCTATTCCATCCTTAGATTTAAGAGTTGAAATTTCTATTGTAGGAGCATCAATATCCTTTAAAGGGTTTTCACTATTATGTAAAACTCTAATAGATTTTCCTTTCTTATCTATAATTTGTGTTTTCCCCACAACTTCATTATAGTTGGAATATGTGTCAATAAACATTGTTCCTTTTGCATTAAAAGCTACATTATGATTTCCATGATCGGGAGAATATCTTGTGATATTACCTGTTTTTAGATTAACTCCATAGAAGTTATTTTCTAATGGAGAGTCTTTGGTTGCATAAAAGAAAACCTCATCTGATTTTTGAGTAAAGCCTTCAATTGACTTAACCATCCAATTACCCGAGGTTACTTGTTTGATTAGTTTTCCACTTGTGTCGAACAAGTAAATGTGATTAAACCCATCTCTTTGACTTAAGAAAAGAAACTGATTTGGTGAGTTTGGAATAAATAACATTGGAGCTTGTGGCTCAACATATTTTACTGATTTCTCTTCAAACAAAACTCCTTTTTGTTCACCAGTTACTGAATTATAGCTCTCAACAACAAAATGATTCTGAAGCCTATTTAATTTTATAATATAAATAGTTTTTGAATCGGGAGAAAAACTTATATTAGTTAAATACATTTCTCTCTCTTCTAAACTTTCATTTTTTCTTGTTTTAAGATAAATAACATTTTGAGAGACCACATCGTAAACTCCAACCAAAACTTCATGAGATTTCATTCCTGCCATTGGATATTTTACAGGAGTATATTTTGCAATTCTTTCCTCTGTGTTTACAAGAGGATAGTCTGTAACCATTGATTGATCCATTTTATAGAAAGCGAGTTTTTCTCCATCATTACTCCAAAACAAACCCTTTTCGATTCCAAATTCATTTCTATGAACAGCCTCTCCATAAACTACATCCTTAGATCCGTCTTTTGTAATTTGCCTGTTCTCAAAATTAACTTGAACAAAAATGTTATCGTTTTTCTTAAATGCTATTCTTGGTTTCTTATAGAATATTTCTATATTTGATGCTTCCTTATCAATATTTGCAAGAATATTTGATGTTTTAGTTTTGAGATCATAAAGACATAAATCACTATTAGTGGATATATAAGTAAATTTATTATCACTAATATATTTTATCCCAAAAAGAGATTTTGGGGTATTTTCTTTAATGTCCTCTATTTTTAGTACCTCCTTTGGTTCTTCTTTTTTACTTCCTAACCATAATGACTTCCCATCCTTTGTGAAAGTAAAATAATCGGTATTATCAATAAACTTGGCATCATATATATTAGTTGGGTAATATTTTCTGTTTTGGACATCTTCCAATTTCAATAACCTATCTTGACCTACAACTACGTTTGAAATACTAAATAGTATTATGGTTATTAGTATATTAATTCTTAATTTCATAGTTATTTCTTTAGTGCTTATTATCTTCTTAATTACTATTTCGTTTTATTATATTTCTTCCAATTTCTAAACCTCAAATTCCAAACCCCAAAGAATGCTTCCTTGAATATCTTCATACTCATTTTTGATTGTCCAAGTACTCTATCTGCAAAGATAATCGGGACTTCGTTTAATTTAAATCCAAGTTTATATGCAGTATATTTCATTTCTATTTGGAAGGCGTATCCTACAAATTTGACTTTATCAAAGTTTATAGCCTTAAGCAATGATCTTCTATAGCAAACAAAGCCTGCAGTTGCATCACCTATCTTCATTCCTGTTATTAACCTAACATAAGAGGAGGCATAATAAGACATAATAACTCTTCCTATTGGCCAATTCACAACAGATATTTTCCCACCCACATATCTTGATCCAATTGAAAGGTCGGCACCATTAGCACAAGAATTATATAAATTAATTAAATCATCTGGATTATGAGAAAAATCAGCATCCATTTCAAAAACATAATTATATTCTTTATTAATAGCCCATTTGAATCCGTGAATATAAGCTGTTCCAAGCCCAAGCTTCCCTTTTCTTTCTTCAATATTCAGTCTTTGAGGAAAGTCATTCATTAAATTCTTAACAATATTGGCAGTCCCATCTGGGGAACCATCATCAATAATTAGAATATCAAACTCCTTTTCTAAGGAAAGTACCTTTTTTATAATATTCTCTATATTCTCTTTCTCGTTGTAAGTAGGAATAATTACTATACTATCAGACATCTGTTGTATATTTTAATGTTTAGTTTGCAAATTTAAATATTTTATCCTTAAAATCCAAAGTATTCAACTATTTAGGCAAAACATATTCTATGTCTTTTGGTTTTGGCCTAGGAACATAAGGCAATAGACTTCCCTCAGAAGGCTTTCGCATTGGGTTTTGAAGTATAACTCCTTTACTATCTAACATAACAAAGGTTGGAAAAACAATAATATTATATTTCTTAAGTAAATCCCATTTACCTTCAAAATGAACAAAATCCCATTTATATTTAACTCCAACATTTGAATTAACTAAGAAATTATAAAGAGCATCCAAGCTTTTATCACATGCTATTGTTAGGAAATTGAAATTCTCACTAAGAGTATCCACAAGACTATACATCATATTTAGCTCTCTCAAACAAGCCGGTTCACTAACTTTTACAAAGGAAATAATTAAGGGCTTTTCTTTATACTTATCTAAGGTGATATAGTTATTGTATATATCTTTTAATGTAAAATCCGTTGCCTTTACACCATAAGTCGATTGTTGAAAAAATGTATCTAAGAGGTTCTTCGCAATAAGAATATGTTGGGAAAATTTAGATTGATAAACAAAATTCTCAAGCATATTAACAATATTTGATCTATTATAAAGCTGAGAAAAGAAAGCTTCCTTCATCCCTCTCAGGAATACTAATTCTCTAAAGACTTCATTCCTAAGCAAACTATCCCTCCCCAAAGAGTCTATTAATGAAAAATAATCATTTGTTTCAAGCCATCTTTCTAATGTTCTCTTATCAAATATCTTATTCCCTTTTGTGAAATAATCACCATAAACCATTTCAAAACAATCCATATAAGCTAAGTTTTCATAAAGAATTGGTTTGTTAAAGAAAAGCTCTGTTTTTAGTTTGATTTCATTATTAACTTTTGAAGAATATTCAATCATTCCAATAGAATACTTTAGATATTCTTTAATATAATCGGAATCGGAGGAATCAACTATAGAGCTAACCATATTTATCAACTTCTCTACTTTTTTCTTATCCCTATAAAATAAAATATCCCTATCATTATTTACCATATATTCCTCAATTACACTATCAATAACAAAAACCTTTTCATTTAGAGAGTTGTCAATTGAACTATCAATGATTATTGGCAAAGGAAATTTATAGAAAAGAGTATTAACCTTATCAGATATATTGAAGTTGAAAGGAAGTATTCTTAATTTGTAGGTAGAACCCATTTTAGCAATAAAATTATAATCGAAAGACTCAATCCTTATCTTAATTAATGAAGTATTGGAAATGCTTATGGCAAAATTAAAAGCAGAATCCTCATCTCCAACCCTAAAAACAGCCTCCTCTTTCTCTAGTTTTGAGAGATTGTCCGAAATAGAAATTAGCCTAATTGTTTTCCCTCCAATCCCTTGTCCAACTCCATCAATCCTTAAATTTTGAGCATTAAGTCCAAACGGAAGAAGAAAAACAAAGATAAATAAGATAGTATTTCTAATAATAGCACCTTCTGTCATAAATTTAATATGTAAAAATTTGTATTTCATTGCTAAAAAATAAAACATTATGCATTTAAAACATAAAACCAACTGAAAAATTATATAGATTTAAGATTTATTTACAAAGACTGGGAGAAAAGAAAAAAAAGAAATACTTTATTTCTTAAAAACATAGTCCTTTATCTTTTCTTCACCCCAAATCTTTTTTAATATTTCAACACTCTCTTCTACACTCAAACTATTTCTCATCTCCAAATTTCTTTGAATAAAAACACAGTCGCTCAACTTTGCCTCATCGCAAGCTATATCTTCTGCTAAAGCATGACAAGAAGGAGCTCCACAAACATTACAATCGGTCTGAGGAAGTTTGGCCTCAATTTCTTTTATTCTAGTTAGCTTTTGAAATGCAACACTAATATCATCATCCAAAACCATCATACTCCTAGGCAAAATTTTGGCTACAGAAGCATTTTCTATCAAAAAATCCTCCTCAGAATAGATTGCTTTCTTTCTTGATGTTTCTCCATTCCTTTCCCTTTCAGCTAATTTTCGAGCTCTTTGAGTCATTCTATCATTAATCATAAACCTATTTCCACAAGTTAAGATTCCACCTGCACAACTCTCATCACAAGCCCTTAGCTCGAGAAAATCTAAATCCTCAATCTCATCGTTCTCCACCTTTTCTAAAAAATCCATAACATTATGTATTTCGTCAATGGCAAAGCTTTTTCTACAATCAGTAAGTCTTTTCTCTCCATTTGTTAGAGCAAAAAGGATAGAATCAGAAGGTGCATCATTAGCAGAAACAGACTTATCATATTCCTTATGCTGCTTAATTTGCTTATATACCATATTATACATGGTATCCATATTCAAGACTCCATCAACTGTGGATTTATCTTCCCCAACAGGACTCTTAGTTGCAGCAATCTTGGCTGCACAAGGAGTAATGTAAAATATACCGATCTCTTTTGGGTCGGCACCCTCATCAATTAATTTCTTACGAATATATATTGAAGTGAAATCGACAGGTGCTTTAATTGAAATTAGATTATCAACCAAAGAAGGAAACTTAACCTGAATAAGACGAACAACGGCAGGACAAAATGTGGAAATAAGAGGTTTCTTATCTTGGTGTTCACTAATATATTTATTAGTAAGCTTAGTATGAGTCATTGCTGAAGACTCTACCTCTATCACGTGAGTAAAACCAATCTCTTTTATAACAGAATAGACCTGAGAAGCTCTAATATCCTCTGAAAATTGGCCAAGGAATACTGAAGGCATCAAAACAACTCTATACTTAAAATTGTAAATATTGTCAAAGTCATCTTGAGCAACATAAACAGCTCCACTTGGGCAAACCTTATAACACTCTCCACAATCCACACATTTATTTCCGTAAATAGTAGCCTTGCCGTTCCTTACCCTAATAGCTTCTGTTGGACAATTTCTCATACAAAGAGAGCAACCATAACAAATTTTATGGTCAATCTTTAAAGCATGATAAAAAAAGTTTTCAGTCATGATAACCTAGTATTAAATATTATTAAAGAAAATTGACGACCATCTTTATCTCTGTTCCAACACCCACTTCGGTCTTAATTTCCAATTCATCAACATTGTTTTTAATATTGGGCAAACCCATACCAGCTCCAAAACCCATTTCCCTAACCTTTGCAGAGGCAGTAGAAAAACCTACTGTCATTGCCTTATCTAAATCGGGAATACCAGGACCCACGTCTTTAATTGTAACAGCAATCTTTTCTTGATCCAAATCCACAAAAATAGTACCTCCATAAGCATGAGCAATAGCATTTACCTCTGCCTCATAAACAGCCACAACAATCTTCTTTATTTTTTGATTATCAATATTTAACTGTTTCAAAGTCTTTTTTATCTCACTTGAAGCCTTACCTGCATTAGAAAAGTCTCCCTCAACAACTACAAATTCATTATGCATATACAATTATAATATTAATAGACAGGACAAAGGCCGTTTTCATACAAAATACCCACAGTCCTGAAAAGCGAATAGCTACATTGAAGAACAATCATATCATTCTCCAAAGCCAATTCTATCATTTCTTCACTCGCCTGCTTATTTCTCACAAATAGCAAACATCTTATATTAGCCATTTCGGCAGTTCTAATAGTTTGGATATTACACAAACCCGTAATAAGTACAACCTCTTCCTCATCCAAAGTAAGGACATCACTCATAAGGTCAGAAGCAAACCCATATTTTATTTGAATATCTAAATCTAAATTTGAATTAGAAACCAAAATCTGAGCATCTAGAATCTTAGCAATCTCACTAATTTTCATACAATAAATAATAATAATTTAGAAAATAAAGCACAAAGATAAGATAAATTAGTTAAAATCAAAAAGCAGAAAGCAAAAACTTACAATAATGCGAGCAAAAGAAAACACATATTTTACATAGAAGACTTGATTATTGTCAAAATATTTCGTATATTTACATTATAAAGTTAATAGGATTAGGTTCTTTGATATTTTATTCAAAAAAAGATACACATCATTTGCACTCTGAAACGAAGATTCAATAAATTTATACCGAGTCTTAGAGAATTAATACCATGACTTGGAGAATTTAAATAAGGATATAGAAAGCTAATTCTTTATATTAGAGATTAACTCGGAGAATTTATTATTAGAAAATTAACTAAATCTATTTTAGAATTGTAAACGCTTGAGTTGTTGAGTTACCTACTTGGTCTTGGACTTCAATCCTAAGAGTATTGATTGGCAGGTTAAGTTCCTTATAATCTATATTATATATTAATGTTGAACTCTTACCATCGTATTCCATAAGTACCCATTTATCATTTATATAACCATTGTATTTTGATATTCCACTTAATTTATCTCTTATACGTAGAGTTATGGTCTTTTGTTTAGATTTGAGCTTCCCATTTAATTTAAAATTCTTAGGATAAATACTTGGGCTTATGGTGTCAAGTGCCAAGGAATAGGTTCCGAAATTACGAGTAGTAGCTATGATATTCTCTTGGTTTATTTCTCCTGATATTGAGTTTTGATATTTGTTTTTTTGCTCAACAACAACCATTTTTCTCTTATACTCTGGCTTAATATTATTGGGTAGAGGCATTTGTATAATCATATTGGAATGAAGGGCTGAGGATGATTCTATTTTAAGAATTGGGTATTGGGTATTAGCGTCTGTTGTTCTTAGGTAGTCAATTTGGGATGTTTCATATAATGCTTTTTTTGGCACTTTTATTTTGAATTGATTATCTTCTATTATATTGTCTTTATCCCAATAAAAGGTATGGGTAGGTATTGATTTAGGAATTATTTGAGTGTTTGGATTCGAAACAAGTGATTGAATATAGAACGTGAAACTCATGGTATTTTGTTTAAAGTCTTGAACAATATATTCTATCTTTCTTATGGCATTTGACTCAAGATTTATTATTCCTGTGGAGTTAGTGGTTTTGAAGCTTGGGAATTGGTTATTTGGTAGCTTCTTTGTTATCAGGAATTTTTGGTTTTTGTTTTTATAAATCTCGTAATCTATACAAGCATTTATATAACGCGACTGATCAAATGAAAATTCATCTATCTGGAATTGCCAAAAGACCTCATCGTCAACAAGAAGTTTATAGGAATATATTCCGTTTCGTGATGTGCTACCTAAAGACTTATCATAAGCTTGTATTCCAAGACTTATTTGGTTTGTTGCTTGGATGGTATCGTTAGGTTTTATTGTTTTATTATTTTTAGGTCTTGGTTGATTAGGACTTATTACCTCATAGATTTGTTTGTCTGGCATTCCCTCAACCCTTGAAAACTCTCCTTCTGGTCTAATAATTAGAGATTGAATATAGGGTAAAGTTGTGTCTATTACCTCTATTCCAAAATGTTGTGGATTTATTATATATTGGGTTTTGGTATTTCTTATTTCAAAGTGCAAATGCGGTCCTCCACTCGAGCCAGTATTTCCAGCATAAGCTATCAACTCTCCTTTTTCAATTCTGAGTTTACCTTTTTCAACTTCAATATCAAACTCGTATGTTTGCTTATCGTATTGGTATTTTCTTATATACTCTTCTATCTTTGGAGAATAGTTTCTTAGGTGCATATAGACTGTGGTATATCCGTTAGGATGGTCTATATATAGGTTCTTCCCTCCTCCCCATGCCTGTATTTTTATCCTTGATACCGAACCTTGAAATGGACTATATACTTTTTCTCCTTCCTGCCCACCGATTCTAAGATCTAGGCCTGAATGAAAATGATTAGTTCTAGGTTCAGCAAAACTGCCAGACAGATTTAATTCTCGTTTTATTGGACTTTGAAATTGATTTTTCGGATAGTTTTTTGTTTGACTCTGAGAAGGAATTGGGATTAGTAGAAAAACTAGTATAGTTAAAAGTAAATATTTCAGAGTTCTGTTTAGTTTTTTGTTCATTCTTATTTATTAATTTTAGATATAACACATTTTAGTGAAGGATAGAAGCCTGAGTTGTATAATTGATTTGGCTTCTACATGTATCATATGAGCTACATCATCTAACATCATTAGTTCTGTGTGCTTAGGCATCATTGCTTGAGCAAATACTTTTTCCATTTGGATTCTTGGATCTTGTTTCCCGGCCAAAAATAGTATTGGGTAATGTGCATTAACAAGGACATCTAGTCTTGATGACTTTTCCATCATTCCTTTTTGTGCTGCTATTATACTTTCGGCTTTCATACCCATCGCCATATCTTGAAGTTCTTTTATTTCTGGATATAATCTTTCTCGGTTACTAACGCAAAAAAGATCTGGAATAAAGCTTACAATAAACGATGCTCTATTGTTTTGGATTATTTCGCAAGTTCTTACCCTACCCTCTCTTGCTTCATCAGTATCTTTAAGAGCATGAGAATTAATTAGGGTTAATCCTTTTAATGTTTCTGAATATCTTTCACCAAAGGCTAAGGCAACATAACCGCCCATTGAATGACCTGCCATAACACAGTTTTTAACTCCAACATGGTCTAGAACTGCCTTTACCATATCGGCTTGCATTTCCATTGTGTGACTATCCCCAAAATCAGAGGTTTCTCCGTGACCAAGCAAGTCTATGGCTATAACTCTAATTTCTTTCATATATTTAAACACATAACTTGCCCAAACATCAAGGTTATTCATAAAACCATGTAGTAGAACTAACGTTTGATTTCCCTGCCCTTCATCTTGATAGTTTATTATAACTTTGTCTTTATATAGCATAGATTTATGTTTCATAGCAGGTGTTTTTTGATTGTTTAATTCTACAAAATTAAAAATTATTATCCAAAGAGAGGTATTATTTTCTTATTTATTTGTATGTTTGTACAATTATTTATTTATTCAAGCTGATGATTTATTCAAATTATAACTTAAAATCCCTAAATTCTTTCGGGCTGGATACATATGCTAAAACTTTTATTTTCATCGATAAAGAGAACGATTTACTAGACATTAATGACACTAGCCTTTCTGAAAAGAACATCATTTTAGGTGGTGGCAGCAATACTGTTTTTGTGAATGATTATTTTGATGGAACCATTATTTCAATTAGGAATAAAGGAATTAACATTGTTCAGGAGGGGGACGACTTCGTTATTTTAGATGCTTTTTCGGGAGAAGTATGGAATGATGTTGTAAGTTTCTGTGCAAAGAAAGGTTGGTGGGGAATTGAAAATCTTGCAGCAGTTTTTGGTAATGTTGGGGCAGTGGCTGTTCAAAATATTGGAGCGTATGGAGCAGAATTAAGAGACTGTTTTATGGAGTGTTTGACATATAATCCTTTGAAAAAAGAATGGAAGACATATGTAAATGAAGATTTGAATTTTGGTTATAGGTATTCAATTTTTAAAAATCAAAAAGAGCTTGAAATTATATGGAAAATTAGACTAAGACTTTCAAAAACAATGAAAATCAATAATTCTTATGCCGCCATTAACAATAAGATTATAGAAGAAAACCTTAACATTTCAACTCCTTTAGATATGGTTAATTTGGTTACAAAGATCAGAAACTCAAAGCTACCCGACCCAAAGGTTTTGGGGAATTGTGGTTCTTTTTTCAAGAACCCTATTGTGAGCGAAAGTCATTTTGAATTACTTAAAAAGAAGTTTTCTTCAATCCCTTCTTATGAAGTGGAAAATGGAGTCAAGTTAGCAGCTGGATGGTTGATTGAACAATGTGGTTGGAAAGGAAAGAGGGTTGGAAACGTTGGAATGCACAATAAGCAAGCTCTGATTATGGTTAATTATGGGAATGCCAAAGGAGAAGAAATTCTTAACTTGGCGTATGAAATAGAAAAGTCTGTTAAAAATAAATTTAATGTTGAATTAGAAAAAGAGGTACATATTATTTTATGAGAAAAATTAATGTTGATGAATTTTGGAATTGGTTTATTTCAAAAAGTGAGTTCTTGATGGATATCGATAACTTAAAAGAAGAAGCATCAGAAAAACTATTAGATGAGTTTAGCGAGGTTCTTGGATCTTATTCCGAAGGGATTAGTTTTGATATTGGTGACTTAGGATCGGAGGGAAGGAAGATTGTTTTTTCAGCAGAAGGAGACCAAGATTATTTTGAAGATGTTATAGAACTATGCACAAGCACCCCAGTTCTTGACTTTTGGGATATAATAGCCTTCAAACAACCTAAGGGTGAGAAAGTGAAGATAAACTTCGAGGGATACACTTTAAACAGTAGGGATTTATGGTTTATGCCTTTGGAAAACGAAGACGACGATGATTATGATTTAATCGGCCTAAGAGTTGCCATAAAAGGGTATCGACAAGATGATGAAGATCAGTTAATCGCTGTTTATTCATTAATTGAAGAAATGATTGGCGAGTATGATTGCGCAACGTTATTGGGATACTTTGAAATTTGTGAGACACCAGAAAACCCAGAACAAGAGGAATTCATTCCTCTAACCCAATTGCAAGAATATGTCGATTGGCATATTAATATGATTGAAGGAAGGAATGATAAGAGAGACAGATAGATTTAATCAAAAAATGGTATAATAAAAAATTAAAAAGCCACTTGTTCAAAAACAAGTGGCTTTTTTTAAAGAATATTTATGATCTTACTCAATATTTATTTTTTCACAGTTGCATTATCTCCGCCCTTAACAACTTCTATTAGTTGTACCTCAAAAGACAAAAGACTTCCAGCTGGCAATTCAGGAGAATCCATATCTCCATATCCAAGCTCTGGGCTTATCCAAAATAAGAATGTAGAACCTTCACTCATTAGTTGTAGTCCTTCTGACATTCCTGGAATAATTCCATTCATTCCCATAATAACAGGATCTTCTCCTCTTTCGAATGTACTTTCAATCACCTTACCATCAATCAATTTCAAGCGATATTGTATTCTTACTCTATCTTCAATTGTTGGTTTAGCTCCTGCACCTTGTTTAATCACTTTATATTGTAAACCTGATGTAGTTGTTTGAATTCCCTCTTTTGTCTTATTATCTGCTAAGAACTTAGATGATTTCTCACGATTCACTTTACCTTTTTCAGCAGCAGCTGCTTTTTGTTTTTCTTGCATTTTTTTATCATACTCCATCATAACAGATTGTATGTTCTCTGGTTTGATAATAAAATTAGTGTCTCCATCATAAGCTGCATAGAAAGCACTCATTAGGATTTCTGGATTAATATCCATGTTTTGTCCCTTAAACTGAGATCCCATATTTGATCCAATACAATAAGATGCAGAGTCAACAATTGTTTTCAAATCACCCTTACTTACTTCTTTTTTTTGTGAGCAAGCTGTAAATATTGTGGATAGCAATAGAATTAGTACAGCACTTTTTAAAACTACTTGTTTCATTTTTGTTTTTGATTTATGTTTTGTTTTTAATCTTTAAATGCTTATTGAAAGCGAATGCAAAAATAAACATTATTTCATTGTATCAATCAGATTTGCAAAAAAAATAGTTAATAAATTTTTATCTTAATTAGATTTGTTAGATATTTGCAACTTAATTCACTCAGATGAGTATAAAAATACAGACCTAACCAAATTAGTTTATTGAAATGAAAAATAAGTATATAGATTTAATAGAACAAACTTTTGAATTCCCACAAGACGAATTCTTAGTTGAAGATGATAAGTTAATTTTCCACGATATCCCATTGATGGATATAATCAAGCAATATGGGACACCTTTGAGAATTACTTATTTACCGAAAATAACATCTCAAATTCAAAAAGCAAAGAGATTATTTAATGTCGCTATTGCAAAAGTTGATTATAAAGGAAATTATAATTATTGTTACTGCACTAAAAGCTCTCATTTCTCTTTTATAATGGATTCTGTTCTTGCTAATGATGTAAATATTGAAACATCTTCAGCTTTTGATATTAATTTAATTAACGAACTTCACGAACAAGGGAAAATATCAAAAGATCAGTATATAATATGTAATGGGTTTAAACGTCCACAATATATCGAAAATATTGGTGAATTAATTCGTCAAGATTTCATAAATGTTATTCCTATTATTGATAATATGGAAGAAGTATTGCTCTTAGATGAGCATATTGACAGAGAATGTCAGGTGGGTATTAGAATTGCAGCTGAGGAAGAACCAATGTTTGATTTCTACACATCAAGACTAGGAATTAGATATAACGACATTCTTTCTTTTTATAATACTAAAATAGCTACCAACCCTAAGTTTAAGCTAAAAATGCTTCATTTCTTTATTAATACTGGAATAAAAGATTCTGCATATTATTGGAATGAACTTCAAAAATGCGTTAATATTTACTGTGAATTAAAAAAGGTTTGTCCTGATTTAGATTCATTAAATATTGGTGGAGGATTCCCTATTAAAAATTCACTAGCTTTTACTTTCGATTATGAATATATGGCTGAAGAAATACTTGCTCAAATCAAAGAAATATGCAATAAACAAGAGGTTGAAGAACCAAACATATTTACTGAATTTGGTTCATTTACAGTTGGTGAATCTGGATGCATTCTTTATTCAATAATTGACCAAAAAAGACAAAATGACCGTGAGGTTTGGTATATGATTGATAGCTCTTTCATTACCACATTACCTGACACTTGGGGAATTGGCCAAAGATTTATTCTTCTTCCTATAAACAAATGGGAAAACGAGTATCAAAGAGTGTTTTTAGGAGGTTTAACATGCGATAGCCAAGACTATTATAGTGCCGAGGCTCATTCAAATGCTGTTTTTCTTCCTAAATACGTGAACGAAGATGGAGAACCATTATATATTGGATTCTTCCATACAGGAGCTTATCAAGAGAGCTTAGCTGGCTACGGAGGAACTCAACATTGCTTAATCCCTCAACCTAAACATATAATTTTAGACCAAGATGAAAATGGAGAATGGTTTACAAAATTATTTGCTAAAGAACAAAGCCATAAGTCGATGCTGAAAATTTTAGGATACTAATACCAAACTATTTATATTATAACTTTATTTGTTAAAAAAAACTTACTACCTTTGCAGCTAATTTTACTGTTATTAAACAGAGAGTTAAAACAAATTTATTAATTTTTAATTTACAAAATGAAAGAAATAAAATATTCAGGAAAGACCAGAAAAGAATCTGATCTATTGGGATCGAAAGACATCCCTATTGAGGCTTTGTATGGAGTACAATCTTTAAGAGGTTTTGAAAACTTCCATATTTCAAACGAAAAACATTGTGATTACCCTAACTTTATAAAAGGATTTGCCCTAACAAA